>BNJS01003731.1_pt1:555000-765619 | contig 765619 bp, 908 predicted proteins | sample 8540461 | NCBI WGS metagenome assembly BNJS01 (sample SAMD00202454, study PRJDB9452) | human saliva metagenome | isolation source: human saliva | place: Japan | reverse complement strand
AAGCACTTCATAGACTCGCCTCCTTATTCATCTGCTGAATTTCCTTAATTGCCTTCTTGATTGAAGTATTTAACCCATCATGGAAAGAAAAAGCAAATCTCCTGTCGGTCTATCCATGCTTCGTCCAACTCGTCCACCAATCTGAATCAAAGCTAGACTTGGTAAAACAGGCGATGATTGGCCTCTACTACGAAAAACATCCACACAAGGGAAGGTAACTCCACGCTCCAATATTGTCGTACTGATAAGTATTGTCAGTTCTCCATCTCGAAAAAGCTTGTACCTGCTCTAATCTATCTTCTGTTACAGAAGATACAAAAGCCAATTTTTCTCATTTGGAAATTGCTCCTGTAAGATTTCTTTTAACTGCTCCCTTTCTTAATTTCTGAAGCAAAAAAATGAGTAACGGATAAGCTGTCTTTCTCTGCTTCTCAATATAGGACTTTTAACTTTGGTGACAAACGATTCTTTCTCTAAACAGCGATTAAAATCCGATAACCAGACAGGTTTAGGAATAATCAACGGATTTCCATGAAATCGTCTTGGCAAACTCAATCTTTTTAACTCTCCTATGCGAACCTTCCTATCTAATTCATCAGTCGAAGTCGCTGTTAAAAAAATTCTCAATCCATTCTCCTTTACACTATTCTTGACAGCATGGTAAAGCGTGGGATTGTCAACATAAGGAAAAGCATCTACTTCATCCACTATCAGCAAATCAAAAGCTTGATAAAACTTCAGTAACTGATGGGTCGTCGCAACAACTAATGGTGTTCGAAAATATGGTTCTGATTCTCCGTGTAGCAAAGCTATCTCACAAGAAAAATCCTGTTGCAAGCGCTTATACAGCTCCAAACAAACATCTATGCGAGGACTAGCCAAACATACTGCACCACCTTCATCAATCACTTTGGCCACAACTTGGTAAATCATCTCTGTCTTTCCAGCTCCTGTTACCGCATGAACTAAGGTTGGTTCTTGCTTGTCTACTGCTTGAATTAGTCCCTCTGACACCTTCTCTTGAAAAGGAGTTAATTGACCACGCCATTTAAGAACATCTTGCTTCGGAAAATCCTCCTGCGGAAAATAGTATAAAGTTTGATCACTCCTGACTCGCTTCATAATTAAGCACTCCCGACAATAGTAAGCACCGATGGGCAAATACCATTCTTCTAGAATAGGACTATCACAACGTTGACAGAAAAATTTCCCTTTCTCCTTTCTCATTGCTGGAAGTTTCTCCGCCAACTGACGTTCCTCTTCTGTTAATTCATTCTCCGTAAACAAACCGACCGAGATAATTTGGATTTACTTTCATACTTCTTTATTCGTAAAAAAACCCTAGCGCTTTAGATGATTTTTTTAGTACAATTAAATCATGGAATTTAGAACAATTAAAGAGGACGGTCAAGTCCAAGAAGAAATCAAAAAATCCCGCTTTATCTGTCATGCCAAGCGTGTTTATAGCGAAGAAGAGGCTCGTGACTTCATTACTGCCATCAAAAAAGAACACTACAAAGCTACGCATAACTGCTCTGCTTTTATTATTGGAGAGCGTAGTGAAATCAAACGTACAAGTGATGATGGTGAGCCTAGTGGTACTGCTGGCGTTCCCATGCTTGGGGTACTAGAAAATCACAATCTTACTAATGTCTGTGTGGTAGTGACACGCTACTTTGGTGGTATTAAACTAGGCGCTGGAGGATTGATTCGTGCTTACGCAGGCAGTGTGGCCTTAGCTGTCAAAGAAATTGGCATCATTGAAATAAAAGGAACAAGCTGGCATTGCTATTCAAATGTCTTACGCTCAGTACCAAGAGTACAGTAACTTCCTTAAAGAACATAACCTCATGGAGCTGGATACAAACTTTTACAGATCAAGTCGATACGATGATTTATGTTGATAAAGAAGAAAAAGAAAATATTAAAAGCTGCACTGGTGGAGTTTTTTTAATGGAAAAAGTTACTTTAACTGATCAAGGTTTACGTGAAGTTGAAGTTCCTGTAAACTTAGTGTAAATAAAGGAGAAAAAAATATGGCATTTGAAAATTCATTCAAGGACTCGCTGGTAACTTTAGCGAGCAAAACAAAAGAAACTCTTATCAAAGAATATGGACAATATCTACTAGAAAATGAAGAAATTCAAAGTGGATATAAACTGATTCGTGACTCAATTATATTTACAAATATCCGTATTATCTTTACAGATAAACAAGGCGCTACTGGTCGTAAGATGTCCATTAAATCAATCTTTTTTTGATGAACATTATTAACGTTGAAATGGAAACTGCAGGGAGCAGGTATAGATGATAGTGAAATTACTATTACTTATTTAGAAAAATGTCTTTCTAAAAGCACATAATGAACATTTTAGTTCTCATAAATTTGAATTTCCTAAGAAAAACGGATATCGTTCCACTTTATACATATTTACTAGAATTAGCCTACCACAATCGCTTAAAAAATTAATGGCTTAGACCTATGATATAAAAAAATCCTATCGCTTCGATAGGATTTCTATATTTTACAAATGGTATAGATAGCGTTATACTAGAAATATCTTATACAAAGAGGTATTCATATGTCTATTTATAACAACATTACTGAATTAATCGGTCAAACTCCGATCGTTAAACTCAACAATATTGTGCCAGAAGGCGTCGCAGATGTCTATGTAAAACTTGAAGCATTTAACCCTGGTTCTTCTGTAAAAAGACCGTATTGCTCTTAGCATGATTGAAAAAAAGCTGAACAAGACGGTATTCTGAAACCAGGTTCTACATTGTTGAAGCAACAAGTGGAAACACTGGTATTGGACTTTCATGGGTAGGTGCTGCTAAAAGGGTATAAAGTCGTCATCGTTATGCCTGAAACTATGAGTGTAGAACGACGTAAGATTATCCAAGCTTATGGTGCTGAACTCGTCCTAACTCCTGGTAGCGAGGGAATGAAAGGCGCTATTGCTAAAGCTCAAGAAATCGCTGCTGAACGTGATGGTTTCCTTCCTCTTCAATTTGACAATCCAGCTAATCCAGAAGTACACGAAAGAACAACAGGAGCTGAAATACTAGCTACTTTCGGTAAAGATGGACTAGATGCCTTTGTTGCTGGAGTGGGTACTGGTGGAACGATTTCTGGTGTTTCTCATGCACTCAAGTCAGCAAATTCAAACATTCAAGTTTTTGCAGTAGAGGCTGATGAATCTGCTATTCTATCTGGTGAAAAACCTGGTCCTCACAAAATTCAAGGTATATCAGCTGGATTTATTCCTGATACACTGGATACAAAGGCTTATGATGGTATCGTTCGTGTAACGTCAGACGATGCTCTAGCACTCGGCCGTGAAATTGGTGGAAAAGAAGGATTCCTTGTAGGGATTTCTTCAGCTGCAGCTATCTACGGAGCAATCGAAGTTGCCAAGAAATTAGGTACAGGTAAGAAAGTCCTTGCTCTAGCACCAGATAACGGTGAACGTTATCTCTCTACAGCACTCTATGAATTTGAAGTGTAGTCTCCTAAATACACTTGGCCCTTATTATAGGGCTTTTTATTTATACCTTAAAAATAGGAACATCTCCCTATAAAGATCGACTGCATAGAAAAAAGGAAGCAATTTAGCTTCCTTTTTATTATTAGTTATTCAAGGCTGCTGCCATTGTAGCTGCAACTTCAGCTTCAAAGTCGTTTGCAGCTTTCTCGATACCTTCACCAACTTCAAAGCGAGCGAACTCAACTACTGAAGCGTTAACTGATTCAAGGTATGCTTCAACTGTCTTGCTGTCATCCATGATGTATACTTGTGCAAGAAGTGTGTAAGCTTGGTCAACTTTAGTGTTGTCAAGCATGAAGCGATCCATTTTACCTGGGATGATTTTGTCCCAGATTTTTTCTGGTTTACCTTCTGCAGCCAACTCAGCTTTGATATCAGCTTCAGCTTGAGCGATCACTTCATCAGTCAATTGAGATTTTGATCCATACTTCAAGTGTGGAAGAGCTGGTTTGTTAACCATTGCACGACTTTCGTTGTCTTGGTCGATAACGTGGTTCAATTGTGCCAACTCATCTTTAACGAATTGCTCATCCAATTCTTTGTAAGAAAGAACTGTTGGTTTCATCGCTGCGATGTGCATTGACAATTGTTTAGCAAGTGCTTCGTCTCCACCTTCAACAACTGAAATAACACCGATACGTCCACCGTTATGTTGGTATGCTCCAAAGTGTTGTGCATCTGTTTTTTCAATCAATGCAAAGCGACGGAATGAGATTTTTTCTCCGATAGTTGCTGTTGCAGATACATATGCAGCTTCAAGAGTTTCACCTGAAGGCATTGTCAAAGCAAGTGCTTCTTCATTATTAGCAGGTTTTCCTTCAGCAATAACTTTAGCTGTAGTATTTACCAATTCAACGAATTGAGCGTTTTTCGCAACGAAGTCAGTTTCAGCGTTTACTTCAATAACTGCTGCAACATTACCGTTAACATAAACACCAGTCAAACCTTCTGCAGCAACACGGTCAGCTTTCTTAGCTGCCTTTAGCCATACCTTTTTTTCACGAAGCAATTCAATCGCTTTTTTTCGATGTCACCGTCTGTTTCTACAAGCGCTTTTTTAGCGTCCATAACACCGGCACCAGATTTTTCACGCAACTCTTTTACAAGTTTAGCTGTAATTTCTGCCATTTTGATTCTCCTATATTTTTTTAAAAAATAGGAGAGCCGGGCTAAGCCCCGCCCTCCTAGGTAATTACTATTTGTATAAATTAAGCGTTGTCGCCTTCTACAACTTCAACGATTTCTTCGATTGAATCTGCTTGAGCTTCTGAAGCTGCAAATTCTGCTTCAACTGCTACTGCATCTTCACCTTGACGTCCTTCGATGATAGCGTCAGCCAATTTAGCTGTAATCAATTTAACAGCGCGGATAGCGTCATCGTTAGCTGGGATGATTACATCGATATCATCTGGATCAGTGTTTGTGTCAACCATCGCTACAACTGGGATTCCCAATTTCTTAGCTTCTTTAACAGCGATTTGCTCTTTATGTGGGTCAACTACGTACATAACATCTGGGATACGAGGCATATCTTCGATACCACCCAAGAATTTTTTTCAAGACGTGCACGTTGTTTGTTAGAAGTGCAACTTCTTTCTTAGGAAGAACTTCGAAAAGTTCCATCTTCTTCCATACGTTTGATTTCTTTCAAACGAGCGATACGTTTTTGGATTGTTCCCCAGTTTGTAAGAGTTCCACCCAACCAACGGTGGTTGATGAAAGTATTGACCTGAACGTACTGCTTCTTCAGCAACTGCATCAGCTGCTTGTTTCTTAGTACCAACAAACAATACAACTGCATCGTTAGCTGCTGCATCACGCATGAAATCGTAAGCTTGGTCAGCGTATTTTACAGTTTGTTGCAAGTCGATAACGTGGATTCCGTTACGCTCAGTGAAGATGTACTTAGCCATCTTAGGGTTCCAGCGACGAGTTTGGTGACCAAAGTGTACACCAGCCTCAAGAAGTTGTTTCATTGAAATTACTGCCATGAGTATTTCTCCTTTTTGTTTTTTTCCTCTTCTTGACTTCAACTCGCAAAACGACCCAAGGGCAACTGTTTCACAATTCATCAAGAATGAGTATTATCGTTCACACGACAAGTTTTCATTTCTACCATACTTTTTCAATATTTTCAAGCTATTTTTAGTAGATTTTTTTAAAAGTAAGTTCACTATATAAATCATAAAAGAGACTCAAATAGAGCCTCTTCGTTTCATTCATTAGTTTGGATAGATATATGTTACAAAACCTTCTGAAGTTGTAGTAGGATTGAACCATCCACGTTTATTTCCGATTGTACGGTTTCCACCATAGTTTGATTCAGATACTTGGATACTTGTTGATGATGAAACAGCTGTAACTACGGCTACGTGTCCATATCCACCATCATTCCAACATGCAATCGCACCAACTTGAGGTGTAGATCCTGTACGGAATCCTGCTGCAGCTGCACTTGTAGCCCACTGTGCTCCATTACCCCAGTAGTCTCCAGCCCAAGGTGCCAATGTCTTTAGCTCCCCATGTACACTCTCCCAGTTGGATAACTTGAAGCATTTGTACTATATGTTGGACGATGTTTCACTGGCGCAGGAGTATAGCTTGTTGATTCTGTTGAAGCACTGCTTGAAGATGATTCAGACGAACTAGATACTGCTTGAACTTGTGCAGTAAAAGTTGTATTCCCAGAAGCAACAACTGTTTGTTGTTGACTTGCTTGTTTAGCTTTATAAGCTACTTCTGCTTCTGCTGCTGCTTTTGGCTTCTGCTTCTGCTGCAGCTTTTTTTCTCAAGTAAACTTGCTTTTTTTCATCCTCTGCGGTAGCCTTTTTCAGCAGCAAGATTCAATTCTGCAACTTTCAACTCTGCTTGTTTTAGTTGTCAATGTTTGAGCATCATCAGCTAGTGTTTTGTTGATTTGCAATAACTGTATTGATTGCATCATTATTTGCTACTTGCTTTTTCAGAAATAGACTTTTTTTATCAGCCTTTTTGTTGTTCCAACATTTTGTTGTTAGCTGATACAATCTCACTCATTAGCTGCAACACGTGAAATAGCTTCTGTAATTGATTTTGAGTTTACAATTGTATTGATGTAGCTAGTTGCCGCTCCCATTTGTTTGAGCACTACGAGCTTGCTTTTTTTCCAAACGAATCATTACGAGATACAATATTCTTAGAAAAGTTCTGTAATCTCACCCTTCAAGCTTTTTAGATTCTGCTTGTAATCTATCATTTTCAGCTTGCAGAGTTTAGATTGCTCTGTTTGAATAGCTGATACTTGTGTCCTGAATTTGATCAACTTGTTTTTTTGAGCTTCTTGTTGTTGTGCTGTTAAGTTACTAATTTTATTATCTTGAGCAGCAATTTTTGTCATCAGTAGTTTCTGCATGCGCAGTTGTTAAAACAGCTACTTGAGAAACCATTACTGTACTTAGTAAAAGTGACGCTAAGATTTTTTTCTTCATATTACGTAGATACTCCTTCTATTTAAAGACAATACTAGTATACCAAAAAAAGACATAATAAATATTACGCCTTTATTACATTTTGTATTTCTTTCTCATAGATAATATTTTTTTCAAAAAAATAAACTGGAAAAATAACTATCCATACAAAGATTTCAAAAATCATTGATGGAACTAAACTATAGACTATAAACAAAGACATACTATCCACAGTTAAACCTACCACTAATGCAAGTATATAGCTCCCCATCTCAAATAGAAAAAGTCATGACAATAATTGCCAACATTCTCGTCCAACGATTCAATAAAATAACACTATTAAATTTATGGAGAAATACCCCCAACAAGACGAACAACAGAGTCGCAATCCCTATCAAGTGGAAAAAAAGTAAATGTCATAAACCAAACCCACCACAAAACAATAGGCTAAATAGAGATACTCTGATACTTCAATCGTCTCAAATAAGAGAAACAAAAATAGAAAATGACTAGCTAACTGTACATGGGGAAATAATGAGCCCAAAAGCTGGCTAATATGGGCATCAATTAGAACAAAGAAAGGAAGCAATAAAAAAACACTCCAACCCGCTTCAGCTGTCTCATTATGAATTTCCCCACTAATTCTATCACACTCACATTATGAGTATCTGCACTCAATTTAACAGTTACTTCTCGTGTCAAATAGTCCGTACTATGCGTTGTGGCAACCACTTCACCAACAGGAATATCAGCAACATTAAAGTTTCCTAATCCACCCGTTGTCACCTTATCGCCTGCACTAATATCGCTATTACTATTTAATTGACTAATTTTAAGAACCTCATTTTCCTTGTCATAGCCAACAATAATCCCATAAATTGTAGTAGAACCATGTTGAATTTTAACAGAAATCTTATCAGCATTTTCCGTATTTGTCAGAAGGTTGACCATAGTAGAGTTGTCCTCCACTTTTGAAACACTCCCAATCAAACCACCATTTGCAATAGCTAACATGTTTCTCAGAAGCCCCTTTTTGATTTGCCTGCATCTAAGGGTCAATTCCTGCTTCCAAGATACTGGAGAACGCATAATAACATCTGCTGCCAAAGTCTTTGTAGCTTGCAACTTGGACTTCATATCAAGCAATTGGCGCAGTTGTTCATTTTCTGTCTTTAAACTTTCCGCCTCATTTGATTTAACTTCTAATTGGTAAATCTGTTTCTTCAAACTTTCATTTTCATTATATGTTCGTGTCAAATGAGCCAAATCTGATTTGACAGAATCAAACCACTGAAAAAGGTTTTTTTGTACAACTCTATCAACCAATGAGATTCCATCTCCCTAATTTTGTCACAATTGTACTTGAATAAGTCGTCGCTAAGAGAGCTGACACAAGCAGAACAGTGACAAAAACAATAATGACATATTTTGATTTTTTAAAACGGTTCATATCCCTACCTTTATATCAAAAACTGTTACAGTAACTTTTTATCAATTCCTGAAAGCTACTAAGATTTTAAGAAAAATAAGCAACAACCAAGTACGAGAATAACAAGAATGGTCAGCGTATCCTTTCGAGTCCATTTCAGTTGTCGGTATTGACTTCTCCCTTTTCCCCCCTGATAACCACGCGCTTCCATAGCGATAGCCAAGGAATCTGCACGTTTTAAACTTGTCGCAAAAAGAGGAATCAAAATAGGAATCATCGCCTTCACCTTTTGAACAATGCTTCCTTCACCAAAATCCACTCCACGCGCTTTCTGTGCATTCATAATCCGCGTCGTATCATCCATCAAGGTCGGAACAAAACGCAAACTCATGGACAGCATCAAGCCAATTTCATGAACTGGAACTTTCACACGCTTTAAAGGTGCTAATAAAGCTTCGACAGCTGATGCCAAACTTAAGGGCATGGTCGTTAAGGTTAACAAAGTTGAAAAGAAAATAATCAATACAAAGCGACAAAAAATAATTCCAGCTTGTTGCAAAGCATAATCCGTGATTCTCACAAACGAAAACTCAAATAAAAACATTTCCCATTAGAAATGAAAAAAATAGTTGAAAAAAATAGTTGTGAAGGCAATCAAGAAAAACATAGACTTCAAGCCCTGAATAAAAAATGAAAGAGATACTCCTGACAAGGCAATAAATATCCCTGTCGCTATAAAAAGAATTAGATTCGTCAAGGGATTATTAGCCCAAAAAACGATTAAAATCAGTAACATCATAGCAAGCAATTTGCTACGTGGATCCAATCGGTGAACAATCGAATCCCCTGGGATATAACGCCCCAAAATCATACTATCCATTTAGCGACTCCTTGAACTCCTCTATCTTAATCGGTAATCGTTTAAATGACACGCCTCTATCAGCCAATCGTTTACAAAAGGCCGTAATTTTAGGTACTCCCAACTGCACTTCTTCCATAAAGACAACATCTTGAAAGACATCACTCGGTTTACCACCCTTAACTAAACGTCCCTTTTCCATCACATAGACTTGATTCGCATATTCAGCAACATCATCCATCAAATGCGTTACCAAGACGATGGTCATCCCTGACTGGTGGAGTTTTTTGAACAAAGTTCATCAACTCTTTTCTCCCCAGAGGGATCTAGGCCTGCTGTGGGTTCATCTAAGACTAATATAGCTGGCTCCATGGCAAGTATGCCTGCAATGGCACACGTCTCATTTGTCCCCCTGACAGCTCAAACGGGCTACGATTAAAAAGTGATTCATCAATTCCAACCAGAGCCAGTTTCTCACGCGCAATCTGCTCCGCATCTTCTTCAGAAACTCCAAAATTTTGCGGTCCAAAAGCAACGTCTTTCAAAACCGTTTCTTCAAAAATCTGATTTTCAGCAAACTGAAATACCAAGCCAACCTGTTTTCTAATTTGACGAATATCTTTATTTTTAGAAGTCGAGGTGATTAAGGTATCAAAAACTCGCACACTCCCTTGACTTGGCACCAATAAACCATTTAATAGTTGTAAAATAGTTGATTTACCACTACCTGTGTGCCCAATTAAAGCCGTATAAGAACCATCTTCAATCGTCAAAGAAACATCCGACAAAGCTGTTGAAGCTAAGGGAGTCCCTTCTTGATACGTAAAACTCACATTTTCTAGAGCAATTCCCATAGCTTATCCTCTAGCTCACTTTCTGTCAAATAATTTTTCAGGTAAATCATAGCCATTCTGGCTCAAAGAATGTTTTTAATTGATTGGCAAAAAGGATCGTCTAATCCAATTTGATCTAAATCATTTCGAGAAAAAGTTCTCTTGGGACTACTAGTTGATTCAATTTCCCCTTTTTTCATGACCAATACACGATCACTCATGGCAACTTCTTCCAAATCATGTGTAATGGAAATGACCGTCATATCATAGTCTTTTCGAATTTCCTTTTACTGTCTCAATCAGTTCTCTACGCCCCTCAGGATCCAACATACTCGTTGCCTCATCTAGGATTAGAAATAGCTGGTCTTAGGGCTACAACACCTGCAATAGCCACACGTTGCTTTTGGCCACCTGATAGACGCGCTGGCTCTCTCTTTTTAAAGTCCAACATGCCAACCAAATCCAGAGCTTCTTCCACTCTCTTTTTCATTTCTTGACGAGAAAGTCCCTGATTTTCCAAACCAAAGGCAACATCATCTTCAACAGTCGCTCCAACAAATTGATTATCTGGATTTTGAAAAACCATACCGATTTGACGACGTATATTCCAAACATTTTCCTCAGTCAAACGTTGCCCATCAATTACAATCTCTCCGGATTCTGCTTCCAGTAAGCCATCAATTAAGCGAACCGTCGTTGATTTACCACTACCATTATGCCCTACAATCGAAAGCCATTCTCCACGTTTCACGTGAAACGTAATATCCTTCACATCATAGTATTCCTGACTTTCCTTATAGCGAAAAGAAAGATTTTTTACATCAATTATTGATTTCATTTCGAACCAAATGTCCCTTTAAATACATAGGCACTACCCTTGAAATAATCATAGCCAGAGTAGATAGTGAAAAACAAGGCTACATAAAGTAGAACTTGACCAAGCAAAGTCCAATGTAATAGCAAGAAAATAATCGCAAACATCTGACTGAAAGTTTTAATTTTTCCAGGCATTGCTGCTGCTAAAACTGTTCCACCAGTTTCAACCAATAAAAGCCTTAAACCTGTCACAGCCAACTCACGACAGATAATCACTGCAACAATCCAAGCTGGAGCCATACCCTAACTCAATCAACATAATAAAAAGCCGACATAACTAGCAACTTATCCGCCATTGGATCTGCAAACTTTACCCAAAAGTTACTGACCACATTCCATTTACGAGCTAAATATCCATCTAAATAGTCTGTAATACTGGCAATAGCAAAGATAATAGCTGCTACTATATGACTCTCTATCGAATTTCCTATCGTTAAAATAAAGATAAAAATAGGTATGAAGAGAATTCGACCTATTGTTAAGAGATTTGGAATTTGTTCTTTTTTTCATTCGTTTTTTTCCTTAATTTTCTAGTAAAGGTTACAGTGATTTTGTCCAGTCTGAGCTGTTAATTTCGATAAATCAACAGTCTGATTATCTACTGTTAAGGCAACACCTTTGACAACACCTAAAGTAATGGTCACAGGATTTTTTGTTGAAACTGTTGTTTCCGCACTTTTATTATCCGGTGATAAGGTCACACCACCCTCAAGCTCACTTTCTGAAACACTAACCCAACTTCTAGCATCTGAAACCGATAATTGCAATTTTGCAGTTTCCTTACTTGTTTTATAAGCAACCTCTACTCGATTTCCTTCACCTGATACCATTATAGTTGGTTCAGTATTCGAATAATTACTTGATGAACTACTACTAGTTGAAGATGGAGTTACAGAACTAGTCGAGCTTGTTGCTTGGACTACACTATAACTAGACGCAGATGAACCGCTCCGGTTGAGTCTGGAGATAATTCCAAACATAATAAGTCACAAAAATGACAATCGATAGTGCAAAAGAGTATAAAATAAAATAAAGGTAAAAATGATGTCTTATTTTTCTTACTGGAACGTCTCCTGCCTGTCAACTCGTCTTCATCAACATCTACTTCCTCATAAGTAATCATGCTCCCAGAATCATAAGCATCCAAGACAATTCGCTCATCTAGCTCAACTGCCCACGCATACTTTCTCAAAAAAGAACGAGTATAAAATGGACTAGGAAGTTGATCAAAATCATCAGCTTCCATTGCCTCCAACATATCCAACTGAATTTCTGTTTTTTTGTGTAATTCTTCTAAAGTTAACCCTTGGTTGGTTCTAGCTAAACGTAAAACCTCACCAATTGTTTTTTTCCTCATACTTGTCATTCCTTCTTTCTAGTATCGATTATGATAGGTTACTACGATGGAAATATTGTAAAATCAACTATGTCACCATCATCTATTAAATGATGTCCAGCATCAAGGACATCCTCTAAAGTAATTTCCTGTAAAATTCTTTTGGCAAATCAAAGATTGTCTCACCTTGTCCAAAAGCATCATATTGCGTTGCAATAAATTCAAGAGAGTTCATGCTACTGAAAAATTCTCCAAACATCTCTCTTTTGATAATATCTAAATGATCCTCTGTAATATCTAAATCCTTTGTAAAATTACGAATAGCCTTCCTAAACTGATGAGATAAAGCAACTGGCTCTTTTGTATCCATTGTCAACATAACAAAATGAAAGCGACTTGTTACTTCAATTTCAAGAGATAAGGATGCATCAATTTTACCTGATTCATATAATTTTTGAAAACGATCCGAAGTCCAACCAAACATCATTGCAAACAATAATTTTAATAAAATATGATGTCGATAGCAATCCGCCTCAGCAACTTCTCGCTTACCTCTAATCCCAATCGCTAGTTTGGGAGAAGATACTTCCATTCTCATACTGTCTGTTTGCTTTACATCTTGTAAAACAAACTTTTCTCTTGCTACTTCCTGAACATCTAAATCTTCCAGTTCTTTTCTTTCAAAGTAGTCCTGTACTTGATCCACATCAAAATTACCAACTAAAAAAACAGAGACATGTTTACAGGTTTGTAAAAATCTTGTAAAATTTTCTTGCAAATTAGTTAGATTGATTTGGGAAATGGACTCCTCACTTCCAACTATATCAGTTGCTAAAGGTGTACCAGGATACAAATTCGCTAAAGTTGAAAAGAATAAACACGAATCTGGATCATCTTGATACATTTCTCGTTCTTGCTGGATAATATCCTGCTCTCTTAAAATGGAATCTTCAGTAAAGTGTGCTGATGTTACCAATTCATCAAGTAAGTCTAAATTTTCTAAGAGATGATCCGTTGCTGAAAAAAGATAGCTTGTTTTTGTAAAGCTTGTAAAGGCATTACTATCTGCACCTAGACTCGTAAAAGCCGACATTAAATCGCTAGAATCTTTTCTCTCAAACAATTTATGTTCAAGAAAATGAGCAATTCCTGCAGGATATCTTTTTACATCTCCGTCAACTTCTGTGACAAGCGTATCTATCGAACCAAACTGTACAGTTACACTCCCGTAAACCTCTTTAAATTCCTTTTTAGGCAAAAGAGCAACTGTCAATCCATTTGACAAACGAGTTCGATAAACCATTTCTTTTACAGCTGGATAGTATTTTTCTTCAAAAACAACCTTTGTCATTCTATTCCTTCCATAAAGTAAATCGCTTGTAGTTTCACATTATTAGCTGCTCTACAAATAGCATCTTTGTCAACTTGCTCGAGTTTTGCAATCCAACCTTTTAAAGTCTGCTGAAGATTTTCCAAGTAAGGCATTTTGATAAGCACGTTCAATCAATGAAGATTGATTATCTTGAGAAAGTAACAAAGACCGACGAATCATTTCTTTGGTCTGCTCTAACTCAAGCTCTGTAAAATATCCTTTTTTTAAATCAAGCAGTTGATTATTCATCATTTTACGAGCCTGGTTCCGATTTTCTCGATCGATACCAGCATACATCCTCAAGAATCCACTAAATAAATCGAGCTGACTTGAAATAGTATAAGCTAATCCAGCATTTTCACGGACATTTGTAAATAGTTTAGAGTGAGCAAATCCACCAAGTAAACCATTCATTACAATCATGGGTAAATGTTGCTCATCACCATATTCAGAAGGGCAATGATAACCTAATTCCAAAATGGATTGTCCCACATTTTTCCGAACCATACCTTCCTGAAGGATATTGGAATAAGGTTGACAATACTGAACCTTCACATCTCCTTTTCGACCTTTAAAAGCCAAATGATTCTAATACATTTTTGAATTTCAACCTCATTAAAAATCACCTAGGAAAAAGAAATCTATTCGATCATTGGCCAAAAATTCTTGGAAACAAGAATAAGAACTTTGTGGAGTTTCAGCTAAAATACGATTTCGTAAATCACTATATTCCAATTGGAGACGTTCATCATGAAAAAATAATTTATCTAATTCTTTATGTGCAAAATAAAAAGAATCATCCATATCAGCTGCTAAACTTGCTAGCAATTGTTTTTTCTCAATTTCAAATAAAGCCGAATCAAACCCATTATCAACTACTACAGGTGAAAAAAGAGTTTCTTTTACAAGTTCCAAAAACCTGAGAAGTTAGAACATTTTTTTCCTACTTAAAAACTCATCACGAACATAGGTAAATGTCAACTCTACAATGTGACTTTTCCCTCTTCTGAAACAATTGGTTGACATATCTGCACCGTATAGACTGGCCAAATGTCTTCTCAAATCTTGAGAAGTGGGATACATCTGATTAGCAGTCTCTAGCATACTCGCACTCAACATGCGACCTGCAATCGTATCAAGAGATAATGGAGCGGTAAAACGCACGGTGATTTTGTTCGTTTTAAACTTTTTTGATTGGATAAAATGTGTTGAAATTCCATGCACTAACTCCATGATTTACCTCCTTATATACAGACTTCTATTATATCACGAAAACCTGAAATTTTCTTGTTCTCTGTAACACTTTTGAAATAAAAATCGCTTACATTTTTCCCAGTTTCTCTCACTATTTTTAGGAAAATATGGTATAATACCAAAGATTGAGGTGAATTATGGAATACAAATTATTTGAAGAATTTATTACCCTCCAAGCACTACTCAAAGAACTTGGAATTACACATAGCGGAGGAGCTATCAAATCATTTCTCTCTGAACATTCTGTTTACTTTAATGGGGAATTAGAGAATCGTCGTGGTAAAAAACTTCGTATTGGTGATAAAGTTGACATCCCTGACATGAATATTGACATCTTGTTGACACAACCTACTTCTGAAGAGCAAGAGGAATACCAAGCTGATAAAGTTGAAAAAAAGAACGAATCGCTAAACTTGTTAAGGAGATGAATAAGGGGAGTAAAAAAAGACAACTCTAAAACCTACTTCATCACCCAAAAAGCAAACAAGCTCCACGATTCCCTGGTAGATAATCATGTGGCTACAACACCTATCTCTCAAAACTTTTCGTAACTACAAAGAGACGAAAATAGACTTTAATCCTAAATTAAATGTCTTTTTAGGACGCAATGCACAAGGTAAAACAAATATGTTAGAGGCTATCTATTTTTTAGCCTTAACACGTAGTCATCGAACTCGAACAGATAAAAAAATCTCATTCATTTTGATGAGGAACAACTTCATCTTTCAGGGTCTTGTTCAGAAAAAAACTGGGATCCATTCCTCTCGAAATCGAACTAACACAAAAAAAGGGCCGTGTGACAAAAAGTTAATCACTTAAAAACAGGCACGACTTTCAGATTATGTAGGACACATGAATGTTGTCTTATTTGCTCCTGAAGATTTACAACTAATTAAAGGAGCACCTTCAGTTCGACGAAAATTCATTGATATGGAGCTTGGACAAATTAAGCCAATCTATTTATCAGACTTAACCAATTATAACCACATCCTAAAACAAAGAAACACTTATCTAAAAATCAGCTCAAAACAATAGATGAAACCTTCCTTTCAGTGTTAGATGATCAGCTAGTTGATTATGGATGTCGTGTAATGAATCACCGCTTAGATTTCATAAAAAAACTAGAATCATTTGGTCGTAAGAAACATTTTGAACTCTCTAATCAGATTGAAGAGTTGTCAATATCCTATCAATCTTCTGTCAAGGTAACTGACAAAGAAGACTTATCCGAATCTTTCAAAATTGCTTTAGAAAAAAAGTAGGTCCAGAGATTTATTTAAAAAAGAATACTGGTGTTGGGTCCTCATCGAGATGACATTTCTTTTTATATAAATGGGATGGATGCTAGTTTTGGAAGTCAAGGTCAACATCGTAGTCTCGTCCTCTCGATAAAATTAGCAGAAATCGAATTAATGGAAAGTATTACTACAGAATCTCCAATATTACTGCTTGACGATGTTATGAGCGAACTTGACAACACTAGACAACTAAAATTATTAGAAACGATTTCTCATTCAATCCAAACCTTTATCACAACAACAAGCTTAGATCATCTTCAAAATCTACCAGAAAATCTAAGTATATTTCACTATTCAGGATGGTAAAGTTGTTGTAAACCAAACTTGACAACATTGTAAAAGAACTCCTGTTTTTCACGGGAGTTCTTTTCATTATTTTTTACATAGAATAATTTGGTGCCTCATTAGTAATTTGTACATCATGAGGATGGCTTTCTTTCAAACCAGCACCAGACATTTCAATAAATTGAGCATTATCGTGTAGTTCTTTAAGGTTAGCTGCACCACAGTAACCCATACCAGAGCGAATACCACCAATCATTTGGAAAACAATATCAGCTGCCGCTCCTTTATAAGCAACACGACCTTCAATTCCTTCTGGAACCAGTTTGTTTGCTTCATTGACAGAACCTTGGAAGTAACGGTCTCTTGAACCTTTCTTCATTGCAGCAATTGATCCCATACCACGATAAGTCTTAAACTTACGTCCTTGGAAGATTTCAGTTTCGCCTGGAGCTTCATCAGTTCCAGCAAACATTGATCCAAGCATAACTGCATTTCCACCAGCCGCAAGTGCTTTTACAATATCTCCAGAATACTTGATTCCACCGTCAGCAATAATAGTTTTACCATATTCACGCGCAACAGCTGCAGCATCGTAGATAGCCGTTACTTGCGGAACACCAACACCAGCAATAACACGAGTAGTACAGATAGAACCTGGTCCAATACCAACCTTGACAACGTCTACACCTGCTTCATAAAGAGCACGTGCACCTTCAGCAGTAGCAATATTTCCAGCAATCAAAGTACGGTCTGGGAAATGAGCACGAATCTCAGCAATTTTACGCAAGACACCTGCAGAATGACCATGTGCAGTATCAATAACAATCGCATCCGCTCCTGCTTCAAAAAAAGAGCCTCTGCACGTTCAAATGTATCTGAAGTAACACCTACTGCACCTGCAACTAGTAGACGACCAAACTCATCTTTAGCGGCATTTGGAAACTCAATAACTTTTTTTCAATATCTTTGATAGTAATCAAACCAGAAAGACGACCTTCTTCATCTACTAAAGGAAGTTTTTCAATACGGTGTTCTTGAAGAATACTCTCAGCTGTTGCAAGATCTGTACCCACAGGAGCAGTAACAAGATTTTCACTAGTCATATGATTTGAGATTGGTTGGTTATAATCTGAAATAAAACGAAGATCTCGGTTTGTCAAAATACCAACCAATTTACGATTTTCAAGTGTTTCAACAACTGGAACACCACTGATGCGGTAACGACCCATAAGCTCATCTGCTTCAGCAATTGTATGTTCAGGCGTCAAGAAGAACGGATCAATAATAACTCCATTTTCAGAACGTTTTACCTTACGAACCTCTTCTGCTTGTTGAGCAATTGACATGTTTTTATGGATAACTCCGAGACCACCTGCACGAGCAATAGCAATGGCCATTTGACTCTCTGTAACTGTGTCCATGGCAGCGGTAATAATTGGGATATTTAAAAGTCAAATTATCTGCCAATTTAGTTGTTAAATCTGCATCGTTAGGCAACACATGACTTTCAGCTGGAATAAGCAATACATCATCAAAGGTAAAACCTTTTTTCAAAAATTTAGTGTCCCAATTAGACATTCGAAGTTTCCTCTTTTCTTTCTTTTTGAGCTTGACTCTTTTTATATTGTATCTATCATACCATTCTATAAAAATTTGTCAAATGTTACAGGGGTAAATAAAAAAACTATCTTTTTCTTTCGAGATAGAAATGATAGTTTCTTGTAAAATAAACTTAGTTAAAAGTAATGAAGTCCCATTGCTCCTTTTAACCTCAGATAGGGTTTGACCTGCAACTTCACGCGCTCTTTCACTACCTTTTTGAAGCATATTATAAACTTCTCCCATATCCTTAGCAAATTCGATACGGCGCTCACGAATAGGACCAAGTTCACGTTCTAATATTTCAAGTAGATAACGCTTTGGTCTTCACATCACCAAGACCACCTCGTTGATAATGTTCTTTCATGTCAGCAATTTCTTGAGCATCTTCTGGACGACCAAAAACATCTAGATAATGGAAAACCATATTTCCTTCAATCTTACCTGGATCCTCAACGCGGATATGATCGGGATCTGTATACATACTCATTACTTTTTTACGCAAAGTATCCGCATCATCAGCTAAATAAATACCATTATTAAGTGATTTAGACATTTTAGCATTTCCATCCAAACCAGGCAAACGCCCTGCTCTCTCATTTTCTGGATAAATACCTTCCGGTTCTACCAAGACATCACAGTTATATGCATTGTTAAAAGAACGAACAATTTCACGAGTCTGCTCAATCATTGGTTTCTGATCTGTCCCAACAGGAACATAATTGGCCTTAAAGGCTGTGATGTCAGCTGCTTGAGCTATTGGATAAACCAAAAATCCTGTTGGAATACTTTCTCCAAATCCCTTTTGAGCAATCTCTGTCTTGACAGTTGGATTACGCTCCAGACGTGCTAATGAAACTAGATTCATATAGTACATAGACAACTCAGCCAACTCTGGAATCTGGCTTTGAATAAAGATAGTTGACTTACTTGGATCCAATCCAACTGCAAGATAATCCAAAGCAACATTTCCGATAGACTCTACAATTGTTTGAGGGTCTTTAGCATGATCTGTCAAAGCTTGTTGGTCAGCCAAGAACACAAACATATCATACTTATCCTCTTCCTGTAATAATACTCGATTTTTGAGACTTCCAACATAATGTCCAATATGCAATTTTCCTGTTGGACGGTCTCCTGTTAAAATAATGGGTTTAGTCATTTTATTCTCCTTCGATATGGTCCCTTCAATTATAGCATTTTTTTAATGAAATAACCGTAATTTATCAAAATAAATCAGCCTTGCTATTTACGGATTTTGTGTAAAGGATGCTGTAAATCTAATTTACACAAAATTGACAGATAAAAATTTGAATATTTCCGTATTTTCTAGTAGAATAAATATATTACACATATAGGAGAAAAACATTGCTTACAGTATCTGATGTTTCACTACGTTTTAGTGATCGCAAACTTTTTGATGATGTCAATATCAAATTTACAGAAGGAAATACTTATGGATTAATCGGTGCTAATGGTGCCGGAAAATCAACCTTTTTAAAAATTTTAGCTGGAGATATCGAACCTACTACTGGTCACATCTCTCTTGGTCCAGATGAACGTCTCTCTGTTCTTCGTCAAAATCACTTTGACTATGAAGATGAACGTGCCATTGATGTTGTTATCATGGGAAATGAAAAACTTTATAGCATCATGAAAGAAAAAGATGCTATCTACATGAAGGAAGATTTCTCAGATGAGGATGGAGTGCGTGCTGCCGAACTCGAAGGAGAGTTTGCCGAACTTGGAGGTTGGGAAGCAGAGAGTGAAGCCTCTCAACTACTTCAAAACCTAAACATTCCAGAAGAATTGCACTATCAAAATATGAGCGAATTGGCCAACGGTGAAAAAGTAAAGGTTCTCCTCGCCAAAGCACTTTTTGGTAAACCAGATGTTCTTCTTTTGGACGAGCCTACCAACGGTTTGGATATCCAATCTATTACTTGGCTAGAAGACTTCTTGATTGATTTTGATAACACCGTTATCGTAGTATCCCACGACCGTCACTTCTTAAACAAAGTATGTACTCACATGGCCGACCTTGACTTTGGAAAAATCAAACTCTATGTCGGAAACTATGACTTCTGGAAGGAATCTTCTGAACTCGCTGCTAAATTGCTAGCAGACCGTAATGCTAAAGCAGAAGAAAAAATTAAACAATTGCAAGAATTCGTTGCTCGTTTCTCTGCCAATGCTTCTAAATCAAGACAAGCAACATCACGTAAGAAAATGCTTGATAAGATTGAACTTGAAGAAATTGTACCATCTAGTCGTAAATATCCATTTATCAACTTTAAAGCGGAACGTGAGATTGGTAATGATCTCTTGACAGTAGAAAATCTAACTGTAAAGATTGATGGTGAGACTATTTTAGATAATATCAGCTTTATCTTGCGTCCAGGTGATAAGACAGCTCTTATTGGACAAAATGACATCCAAACGACTGCATTAATTCGTGCAATCATGGGGGACATTGACTATGAAGGAACTGTCAAGTGGGGAGTAACTACTAGCCGTTCTTACTTGCCAAAAAGATAACTCGGCAGATTTTTGCAGGAGGAGAGTCAATCCTTGACTGGTTGCGTCAATTCGCAAGTAAAGAAGAAGATGACAATACTTTCCTACGTGGCTTCCTCGGCCGTATGCTCTTCTCTGGAGATGAGGTTAACAAACCTGTAAACGTCTTGTCAGGGGGAGAAAAAGTTCGTGTCATGCTTTCAAAAACTCATGCTCTTAAAATCAAATGTCCTTGTACTTGATGATCCAACCAATCACTTGGACTTGGAATCTATCTCAAGCTTGAATGATGGATTGAAAAAAACTTTAAAGAATCAATCATCTTTGCCAGCCATGACCACGAGTTTATTCAAACTCTAGCTAACCATATCATTGTCTTGTCTAAAAAATGGCGTCATTGACCGTATCGATGAAACCTATGATGAATTCCTAGAGAAATGCAGAAGTACAAGCAAAAAGTTAAAGAACTTTGGAAAAGACTAAAAAAATTCAAAACTCAGTTGGGTTAACCAGCTGAGTTTTCTAACATTTTATGAGGTAACATGAAATTATTTTTTTAAAAACATATTGGACCTATTTTTGTTTCTTTTCATCATTCCCATAATCATTATGATAGGAGTATATCTATCTCAAGGTATCTACTGGAATAGCGATACATCTCCACTATTAGGAGATGGGTTTTCATCAATACGTTATTTTTTTGATGTAGCTCTACGAAATATCCTACATGGAAATGGTAGTTTGTTTTACACCTTTACAAGTGGCCTCGGATTGAAATTTCTATGCCCTATCTAGTTATTACTTGGGTAGTTTCCTTTTCACCACTAGTTTACTTTTTGATCTAACGAATATGCCAGATGCTGTCTATCTGACAACTCTCTTAAAAATTTGGATTGATTGGACTGTCAACTTACTTTTAGTTTAAATAAATTATTTCAATCGATTCCTAAACCTTTAAAACTAGCTTTATCTACTTCCTATGCTCTGATGAGTTTCACTGTCAGTCAATTAGAGATAAAAAAACCTGGCTAGATGTTTTTTTATCTTGATTCCTTTAATTATAACTGGTTTACATCTACTTATAACTGAAAAGAAATTTCTATTGTACTTTTACAAGTCTGTCAATCTTATTTATCCAAAACTATTATTTTGGCTATATGACAGCATTGTTTCTTATTTTCTGGTATCTCTGTCAAATTTCTTGGGACTTTAAAACTCGAAAAATCATCTTTTCTTGATTTTCATAGTCACCTCCTTTTTAGCTGGTATGGCTAGTTTGATTCTGACTCTTCCCACTCTGTTTGATTTACAGACACATGGGGAAAAATTAACTGAAGTTACAAAGTTTCAAACTGAAAATAGCTGGTATCTTGATCTCTTTGCTAAACAATTCATTGGTTCCTTCGACACAACAAAGTATGGAGCTATTCCAATGATTTTTGTCGGACTACTTCCCTTTATTTTGACCATTTTGTTTTTTACGATGAAATCTATTAAGTTTCACGTGAAACTTATCTATGCAATCTTATTTGCATTTCTAATTACCAGCTTTTATATAGAAGCTCTTGATTTATTTTGGCAAGGCATGCATACTCCAAATATGTTTTTACATCGCTATTCTTGGATTTTCTCTACCTTGTTAATTTACACAGCAGCAGAAGTCTTAAATCGTCTGAAAGAAATTAAAGTCTGGAATTTTTTAGTTTCGCTTTTTCTTGTAGTAACAGGATTTTTAGCTACCATCTATCTAAAATCGCATTATTCTTTTTTAACAGATTTGAATATTCTACTGACTCTTGAATTTTTGGTTGTCTATTCGCTTTTACTCCTTGCAGTTATCAAAAAATTTATCTCTGTAAATCTATTTGCCATTCTAATCTCTTTATTTATAATGGTTGAAATGAGTTTAAATGCTTCATCTCAAATGAACGGAATTGCTAAGGAATGGGGATTTGCTTCTCGAAGTGCATATAATCGAGATATCCCAGCTATGGAATCTTTCTCAACATATATTGGAAATCAATTTACTCGTACTGAGAAAACTACAAACTCAGACAGGAAATGACAGTATGAAATTCAACTACAATGGAATCTCTCAATTTTCATCTGTTCGAAATCGTTCAGCAAGCTCTACTTTGGATAAACTTGGGTTTTAAATCCTCTGGGACCAATCTCAATCTCCGTTATGCAAATAATAGTATTTTGGCTGATAGTTTATTTGGTATCCAGTACAATATCTCAGAAAAGTCCCTATTGATAAGTATGGTTTTCCAAAGATGTATATCAAAAAGATAATCTTACCCTATATGAAAATCAATTCTCTCTTCCGATTGCATTTGCTAGTCAATCTGTTTACAATGATGTCAAGTTCAATGAACATACCTTGGATAATCAGGCCTCATTTTTAAATCAACTTGCTAACGTCAATTTTGATTATTTTTCTCCAATACCCTTATGACAAAAACAGAAAATACTGATGATTTGATTAGTGTTACAAGTTCTTCAAATGAGGATGCAGCAATCCAGTATCAAATTGAGGTTCCCGAAAACAGTCAAGTTTATCTTTCTTTCACAAAACTTCACTTTTCTAATGACAAACAAAAGAAGGTTGACATCCTTGTCAATGGGAAAAAGAAAACTTTTACAACTGATAATGCCTTCTCCTTCTTTAATCTAGGCTATACAAAAGAGAAAAAAACTTTCAATATTCATGTTAGTTTCCCTGGAAATTCACAAGTATCATTTGAATCTCCTACCTTCTACCGTTTAGATACCCAAACTTTAACTGAGGCAATTCAAAAAATTAAAGAACAACCTGTAACAGTATCAACTTCTAAAAAAACAAGGTCTTTTGCTACATATGATGTCCAACAAGATACATCTATTTTCTTCACCATTCCTTATGACAAAGGTTGGTCTGCCTACCAAGATGGTAAGAAAATAGAAATTAAACAAGCTCAAACTGGCTTTATGAAAGTTGACGTTCCTAAGGGAAAAGGAACTATTACACTTTCCTTTATTCCCAATGGTTTTATTACTGGAGCAATCTGTTCCTTTACTTCTCTTTACTATTTGGAATCTATAATCACAAACGAAAGTCATCTAAGACATAAAAAAATCGACCAGTTAAGCGGTCGATTTTTTTTAATCTTCTTCCATTTTTCTTAGGGTTGATAGGCTAGCATACCTAAACCAGTAAATAGAGCTAGTATCACGGCAAGGAAAATGACTTGATGATGAATATTTCCTGTCATAGAGATTGTTTGTCGTAATCCCGAAACTGAATAACTCATTGGTAACCAAGGATTAATAGCTCTAAAGAAATCATTTGTCAAAGCAAGTGGATAAGTACCTGCACTTGATGCTAACTGTAATAAAAGCAAAATAAGTGAGAAGAAAGCTCCTATACGGCTATTCCATGTTGTTAAAGCAGTCACCATAGACATGAATACTAAACTTGTTAGGATAATGAGAATAAATGTTCTCATCTCATGATTAGCAGTTAGACCAATAAGATGAACTCCTCCATATACCAAAATCCCTGCTAAAACAGCTATAATACCATTTATTTCAGCTCGAGATTTCAACCAAGCCCAACGACTCTCTGGATGACGTCCTGAAGGCAACTTCGCAAAGATCATATTCGTTGATATTGCTGCAACAAAAAGAGCAACTGATATCATATAAGGAGCCATTGCAATTCCATTTACAGGAACTTGGTCATTGTCTGTTTTAGGAAAGACTGAGAGGATTTGACAAAATCTCTGCATTTTTAGATTCCGTTGATGCTGACTTGAGTTGATCACTAGCATTACCTAATCCTTGTCCTAAAGAAGCAACTCCTGTCTGTAAACCTTCCAATCCAGAAGTTAACTTTGTTCCACCTTCTGCTAGTTTCCCAGCTCCATCTGCCAATTTATTAGCTCCATTCTCTAATTGAGACGCACCTGAAAGTAACTGACTGGATTTATCAGCTAATTGGCCCGATCCTAACTGCAATTTATCAACTCCTGCTATCAATTCTTGACTCTTTTGATTCAATTGATTGGAGCCAGTTGATAATTTTTCAATGCCAGATACTAATTCTGGAGTTTTTTCAACTAATTGACCAACTCCTGCTGTCAAGCTAGACGATTTTTGTGTCAAGGTATTTGAGCCTGAAACTAGTTGATCCAAACTACCTGTCAAGGTGGAGTTTTTTTCACTTAGTTGACTTGCGCCCTGAGAAACTTTATCAACACCTGCAGTATATGCATTTACACCTGATGTAATCGACTGACTAGCAGGAACTAATTTACTCGTCACTGCTCCCTGTATTTCTGTTAATCCACTTGACAATCCTGTCAAAGAAGTAGAAGCAATAGGTAATACTTGATTGGCTTGATTTTTTAATGTCGAAAGATTTGAAGATTGATTTTGTAAGTTTTCTAAACTTCCCTGTAAACCTTGTACTAAAGCTATAATTGACTGAGCCGATTGAATACTATCAGTCGAATTTTGAGATACAGAAGCGCTTATCTCAGCTTGTTGCTCACTTGTCAATGATTGATAAGCTGCTGTCGATTGAATATTTGCTAATGTAGCTGCTTTTTCAGACTGAGCACTTACTAGCATTTGATTAGAAAGAGATACTATACTTGATAAACAGAATCTAATTGTTTTGTATCTCCAACATCAATATTTTGAATAGCTTGATTTAACTGATTCAGACCAGAAGATAATTGAGCAATTTGATCTTTTTGCTCAGACGAAGCATCTAACTTGCTAGAAAGTTGTTGAATCCCTTCACTTAATTGCTCCACACCCATTCGAAGTGTAGCTGATTGACTAGATAACTGATTCGCACCTGTTGCAAGATTTCCCACTCCATTTGTATAGGCACTAACACCAGATGAAAATTGATTAAGACCAGTATTGAGCTGAGAAACACCGCCAGTATAGGCCTCTACACCAGTATATAACTGATTGATTCCCTCCTACTAATTCAGGACTTTTAGAAGATAATTGACCTAATCCGCTATCTAATTGACTTACTGCACCAGTATATGTAACTAAACCACTATTAAAATTCCCTAAGCCAAGATGAAGTTGTTCAACACCAGAAACATAAGAGGATAATCCTTTGGTAAACTGCTCCGTTCCATTTGAAAATGTTAAACTTGAATCTGCTAAAGAGTGTAGGTTAGTAGTCAATGTTTGACTTCCTGTCACTAACTGATTCGCTCCATCAGTTAATTTTTCACTACCAGAAGCTGCTTGACTCATACCATCCTTTAATTCGACCATCTTGTTAAATAAAGCTTTAGTATAGGTCTCAGTTACATTTGTAGAAACATTCTGCTTCAATTGTGTCATCGCAGAATCGCTCATCTTGCTAGCAATAAAACTATGACCACTTGAAGTCTGATAATCGATTTGCATTTGCTCTGGATGATCCGTTAAAAATAGAAGCTGCTTTTTCAGATAAATCACTTGGTAAAGTCACTACCATATAGTAATCGCCATCTTCTAAATCCCTTCTTTCCTTCCTCTTCATCTACAAAATGAAAAATCCAAGGTTTTTATTTTTCTTTTAAATTGGACACCATGTCTTTTCCTATAGACATGCTATTACCATTATAGGAAGCCTCTTTATCATTATTGACAACTGCCACAGGTAAAGTCAGACAATTGCCCATATGGATCCCACATTGATGACAAAAAAATATGATATTGTACAGAGCTGGAATAAGAGAAATTCCCTATCATGACAATAATAAAGGTTGGTTTTTTTAAAAATTGCTTTCCATTCTTTAAACATAGTTTCTCCTTTTTTTAAACATATTGTCTAAAAATTTTTGATATAATAGATTATACATTAAAAAAATCTAAATTACAAGATAAAAAAATCTATTTTTTTAGACATATAGTCTAATTTTGTTTACAAGGAGGAAATATGCAAGAAAGTAACAAACGCTTAAAAAAACAAAAGCGAACTATTGAAAATGCTATGGTACAATTACTGATGGAACAACCATTTGATCAAATTTCTACTGTCAAGTTAGCAGAAAAAGCCGGAATTAGTCGTTCCAGCTTCTATACTCACTATAAGGATAAGTATGATATGATTGAGCACTATCAAAGCAAGCTATTTCATACATTTGAATATATTTTTCAAAAACATGCTCATCACAAAAGAGATGCTATTTTAGAAGTATTTGAATATCTAGAGTCAGAACCACTTCTGGCTGCTCTTCTTTCTGAAAATGGGACCAAAGAAATCCAAAATTTCTTACGAAATAAACTTCATATCATGCTCAGTACAGATTTACAAAAAGCGATTTATGCAACTGAATCTCAATACCACTGAATTAGAATATAGTAGCATCTATCTAACTCACGCACTTTTTGGTGTCTGCCAAACTTGGATTGCACATGGAAAAAAAGAAAGTCCTCAAGAAATAACAGACTTCCTTATGAAAGATGCTTGGTGATACAAATTGATACAAAAAGAGAACACAGTTGTGTTCCCTTTTTATCTATACTCCGCCAGTAGGACTCGAACCTACGACATCATGATTAACAGTCATGCGCTACTACCAACTGAGCTATGGCGGATAAAATAGTCCGTACGGGATTCGAACCCGTGTTACCGCCGTGAAAAGGCGGTGTCTTAACCCCTTGACCAACGGACCTTCTATCTGTAGCAGATATAACCATTATATCAATTTCTTACTAATTGTCAATCACTTTTTGAGATTTTTTCTCTAGAAATATCTTTTAATTTTCTAATTTTTAATCTTGAAATAGGACAACGATGGTCTTCATAGAAAACAATTTCTAGATTTTTTCGATCAATTTCTCTGATATTGCCTATATTTACCAAAAATGACTTATGAGGAGAATAAAATCGCTGAGTATGTTTGTCCTTTTTCCTGAATATCTGTCATGGTTCCATAGAACTCTTTTGGCAAAAATTCTTACCAATAATGCGCAATTTATGAGAGACTCCTGTCGTTTCAATATACAAAATATCATGGTAAGGGATTTTTAAATCATTTCCCTTTGTAATTGTAGTCAAAATAATCTACAACATCTTCATTTTCAAGTAACATACTCTTCGTGTAGAAGATATTTTGCTCAATTCTCTTCTTAAACAACTCATCATTGATATCCTTATCAACAAAATCTAAGGGCTGATACCTGGTATTTATAGGTTAGAGTCGCAAACTCTGATCGACTGGTGATAAAGACGATAATAGCGTAAGGATTGTGATGACGAATAAAGCTGAGCCACTTCAAATCCCTTTTTCTCAATTCCATGAATATCGATATCTAGGAAAATAAAAGCTGATTTACTTCATCATTTTCGATATATTCTTCAAATTCACGAACTTTTCCCTGTTGTCTTGTATGATATTGGAATATTCGATTCTTTTCGAAATTTCATCCAATATTCTCTCTAGTCTCACTTGATGTTCAATAACATCTTCTAAAATTAAAACTTTCATTCAAATTCCCTCTTAAATCTAATAATTTGTCTAAATGTACTGCCTTCCATCTCTGTTTCTAAAATAATGTTGTTGTACTTATCTAGTAGTTCTTTCACATTATTTAATCCTACTCCGCGATTTCTTCCCTTAGTGGAGAATCCTAAAGCAAATAGATCTCCTGAAGGAGTCATCGTCATTTTACATGAATTCTGAATCACAATAACTGTTTCAGTTTCCATCTTAATAACTGCTACTTCCATCTGCTTTTTTTATAACTATCAGCTGATCCTTCGACAGCATTGTTCAATAAAACACTCATGATACGAACCAAATCCAATAGTTCAATTGGGAGCTTAGTAATCGTATCTTTTACTTCCAGTGTAAACTCTACACCATTATTTCGAGCATAGACAATTGACTGAGCAACCAAACTTCGTAAAGCTGAATCTTCTATGTTGTTCAAATCAAAGTAAGTGTACTTATCTGAACGCAGTTTTATGATTTGGCTTTTGACCAAAACTTCATTGTAAACTCTGTCAATTTCCTGTAAATTACCACTGTCAATTGCCATCTGCATGCTGACAAGCATTCCCAGCATAGTCATGTCGAAAACCACGGATTTCATTATACAGACCGACAATTTCATCTGTATAATTCTGTAAATGTTTCTGTTCAAATTTCTTCTGCTTCAAAGCAATCTCTTTTCTCCATTTGATCTTTATGAGAATTCATTGCAAAAGAAGGTCAAAAGTAAAGAGATAAAAGACAATAGATGATAAAAATACTTCCAAAAACTATTCAAATGTTTAATCGTACTTACCATATCTGAAACGAAAGATACAATATGTAGCAGTAGTAAAGCAAAAAAATACTTTTTTTCAAGAAAGGATAGAGATAGTCTTTGTCAAAAATAGTTTAGTTCCAAATGGAAATAATGAATGATTTTTTTAAGATAACAACATAAGTCAACACCGTTACAACGAAAAAGAATGAGTCATGATATTGTAAAACAAAATTGTCTCCTGTTATAGAGGAGAAAGTTACGGACAGAAAAGTTATGAGTGCTCTCATATAAAAGAGATAGTAGTAAACTTAGGAATAGTCCTCTATCCCTTCTCATACTGTTTTAATCCATCGAAAAATAAGAATATAAGCTCAAAGGAAATAAAAATGTTGCAATCCCTAACCCATCTAAATATAGAAGATAAAAGGGAAAGTTCAAAGTACTATTTCTACTAGTAATGTATAAAGCACCAAAAAGACTATAGTTCTTTTTCTTTTTATTTTGACCTTTACAAATTAAACTGATAACTTTTGACTAATAATAAAAAAATATAATATAAAATCTACTACTAAGCAAATAAATTCATTACTTTCTACTCCTTTATCATTTCTTTTTTTGAAAGAAAATTAAAGATACAGTATTATCTGATTTCCTCATCTCCCCACCTTGAATCTTTTGCAAGTCTTTTTCCTTCAAGGCTACAAACTGTTCCAATTTAACTGTGTTTTTCATAATAAAATCTCCTCAAAATGTTTTTTTCTTGTAAGCTAACTTACAAAAACTATTATACAAAATGGAATTTCGTTTTAGATAAAATTCTCTCAACTGTCATTTTTTTCTCCCCAAGTGTACTTTTTTAAGAAAAAAGCCGGGAAAATTCCCAGCTTTGCTACTATATTGATCCCAGCAGGATTCGAACCTGCGACCGTTCGCTTAGAAGGCGAATGCTCTATCCAGCTGAGCTATGAGACCTAACACAATTATTCTACCAAAAATTCAATTAAAAGTCAATTTTCTATTTATGATAGGGTGATCCCTGCTGAATTGTAAAAGCCCGATAGATTTGTTCAACAAGGACTAGTCTCATTAACTGATGGGGCAAGGTTAAACGGCCAAAACTAACAGAAAGATTTGGCTCTTTTTTTACATCCTGTGACTAATCCCCAGACTCCCTCCAATAATAAAAGGTAAGAGTAGAAAAATCCTTTTATAGAAGCTTCTTCTAACTGCTTACTAAATTCTTCTGAGGAGAAAAGTTTTTCCCTTCAATAGCTAACACAATAACAAAATCACGGTCACCAACTTTTGATAAAATTCTCTGACCTTCTATTTCTAAAATCTTTTGATTTTCTGACTCACTGGCCTTATCTGGTGTTTTTTCATCTGCTAGCTCAATCATTTCAAGCTTTAGCAAAATCGAGAAATTCGTTTTGAATACTCTGCAATACCATCTTTTAAATACTTTTTCTTTCAGTTTTCCCAACTGTTACAACTTTTTAATTTTCATGACTCTATTCTAACATATTCTCTATTTTTTTTCACATCTTATTCACAAAAATAAAAGGTTAATTTTAGCGAGAAAATCACAGATTTTTAGAAAGTTATCCACAATCTGTGAAAAAAACTTTTTGTTTTTAAGTTATAATTAAGCTAGTCAGTTTATACTTTCAGTAATTTCAAAACATATGGAGGCAAATATGAAACATCTAAAAACATTTTACAAAAAAATGGTTTCAATTATTAGTCGTTATCGTCATTAGCTTTTTTTAGTGGAGCCTTGGGTAGTTTTTCAATAGCTCAACTAACTCAAAAAAGTACTGTAAGTAACTCTAACAACAATAGTACTATTACACAGACTGCCTATAAGAACGAAAAATTCAACAACTCAGGCTGTTAATAAAGTAAAAGATGCTGTTGTTTCTGTTATTACTTATTCAGCAAACAGACAAAAATAGCGTATTTGGCAAATGATGAGACTGATACAGATTCTCAACAAATCTCTAGTGAAGGATCTGGGGTTATTTATAAAAAGAATGACAAAGAAGCTTACATTGTCACCAACAATCACGTTATAAATGGTGCCAGCAAAGTAGATATTCGTTTGTCAGATGGGAACTAAAAGTACCTGGAGAAATTGTCGGAGCTGATACTTTCTCTGATATTGCTGTCGTCAAAAATCTCTTCAGAAAAAAAGTGACAACAGTAGCTGAATTTGGTGATTCTAGTAAGTTAACCGTAGGAGAAACTGCTATTGCCATTGGTAGCCCGTTAGGGTTCTGAATATGCAAATACTGTCACTCAAGGTATCGTATCTAGTCTCAATCGAAATGTATCTTTAAAATCTGAAGATGGACAAGCCATTTCTACAAAAGCCATCCAAACTGATACTGCTATTAACCCAGGTAACTCTGGTGGCCCACTGATCAATATTCAAGGACAGGTTATCGGAATTACCTCAAGTAAAATTGCCACAAATGGAGGAACATCTGTAGAAGGTCTTGGTTTTGCAATCCCTGCAAATGATGCTATCAATATTATTGAACAATTGGAAAAGAACGGAAAAGTGACTCGTCCAGCTTTTGGGCATTCAAATGGTCAATCTCTCAAATATTAATACAAGTGATATTAGAAGACTGAATATTCCAAGCAGTGTAACATCTGGTGTAGTTGTTCGTTCTGTGCAAAGTAATATGCCTGCCAATGGTCACCTTGAAAAATACGATGTTATTACAAAAGTAGATGACAAAGACATTGCTTCATCAACAGACTTACAAAGTGCTCTTTACAATCATTCTATCGGAGACACCATTAAAGATAACTTACTATCGTAACGGTAAAGAAGAAACTACATCTATTAAACTTGACAAGAGTTCAGGTGATTTAGAATCTTAATTGACATCTATGTAAAGAAAGCTTTACATAAGAGAAAAGATGTGTTAGTGTAGAATCATGGAAAAATTTGAAATGATTTCTATCACGGATATACAAAAAAATCCCTATCAACCTCGAAAAGAATTTGATGGAGAAAAACTACATGAACTAGCACAGTCTATCAAAGAAAATGGGGTCATTCAACCGATTATTGTTCGTCAATCTCCTGTAATTGGTTATGAAATCCTTGCAGGAGAGAGACGCTATCGGGCTTCACTTTTAGCTGGTCTAACGTCTATCCCCGCTGTTGTTAAACAGCTTTCAGACCAAGAAATGATAGTCCAGTCCATCATTGAAAATTTGCAAAGAGAAAATTTAAATCCAATAGAAGAAGCACGCGCCTATGAATCTCTCGTAGAGAAAGGATTTACCCATGCTGAAATTGCAGATAAAATGGGAAAGTCTCGTCCTTATATCAGCAACTCTATTCGCTTGCTTTCCTTGCCAGAACAGATCCTCTCAGAAGTAGAAAATGGCAAACTATCACAAGCACATGCACGTTCTCTAGTTGGGTTGAATAAGGAACAACAAGACTATTTCTTTCAACGAATCATCGAGGAAGATATTTCTGTAAGAAAGTTAGAAACTCTTCTGACAGAGAAAAAAACAAAAAGAAACAGCAAAAAAATGATTCATTTCATACAAAAATGAAGAAGAACAGTTAAAAAAACTACTCGGATTAGATGTAGAAATCAAACTGTCTAAAAAAAGATAGTGGAAAAAAATCATTATTTCTTTTTCAAATCAAGAAGAATACAGTAGAATTATCAACAGCCTGAAATAAGGCTGTTCTTTTTATTTTTTTATCTCACAAGGTTATCCACTATTTTTCAATAAAAAAAGCTTAATAAATCAATAGTTTCTGACTTTTATCCCCAACCTGTGGATAAAAACTTGATAACATTGTGGATTATTTTTCACAGCTTGTGGAAAAATTCTTGCTATCTATGGTAAAAATAAGTCTAGCATTAAACTTTTTAAAAATAGTAAAGGAGGAGAAAGGATTGAAAGAAAAAAACAATTTTGGAATCGTATATTAGAATTTGCTCAAGAAAGACTGACTCGATCCATGTATGATTTCTATGCTATTCAAGCTGAACTCATCAAAAGGTAGAGGAAAATGTTGCTACTATATTTTTTTACCACGATCTGAAATGGAAATGGTCTGGGAAAAAAACAACTAAAAGATATTATTGTAGTAGCTGGTTTTGAAGTTTATGACGCTGAAATAACTCCCCACTATATTTTCACCAAACCTCAAGATACGACTATCTCACAATTTGAAGAAGCTACAAATTCAACTCTTTATGACTATAGTCCAAAGTTAGCATCTATTCCTTATTCGGATACTGGATTAAAAGAAAAAGTATACCTTTGATAATTTTATTCAAGGGAGATGGAAATGTTTGGGCAGTATCAGCCGCCTTGGCTGTCTCTGAAGATTTGGCTCTGACCTATAATCCTCTTTTTATCTATGGAGGACCTGGGCTTGGAAAGACTCACTTATTAAACGCTATTGGAAATGAAATTCTAAAAAACATTCCTGATGCGCGTGTTAAATATATCCCTGCTGAAAGTTTTATCAACGACTTTCTTGAGCATCTGAGGCTCGGGGAAATGGAAAAATTTAAAAAAACTTACCGAAGTCTTGATCTCTTACTGATTGATGATATCCAATCTCTCAGTGGCAAAAAGGTTGCAACTCAAGAAGAATTTTTCAATACTTTCAACGCTCTTCATAGCAATCAAAAACAAATCGTTCTGACTAGTGACCGAAGTCCTAAACATTTAGAAGGCCTTGAGGAAAGACTTGTCACGCGCTTTAGCTGGGGCTTGACTCAAAATATCACACCACCTGACTTTGAAACACGAATTGCCATTCTTCAAAGTAAAACGGAACATTTGGACTATAATTTTCAAAGCGATACACTAGAATACCTAGCAGGTCAATTCGATTCAAATGTTCGAGAACTTGAAGGAGCAATCAACGATATCACTTTAATTGCCAGAGTAAAGAAGATTAAGGATATCACCATTGATATCGCTGCTGAAGCTATCAGAGCTCGCAAACAAGATGTTAGCCAACTGCTAGTCATTCCAATTGACAAAATCCAAACTGAAGTTGGTAATTTTTATGGAGTGAGTGTCAAAGAAATGAAGGGAAGCAGACGCCTTCAAAATATTGTTTTAGCCCGTCAAGTAGCCATGTATTTATCTAGAGAACTAACAGATAATAGTCTTCCAAAAAAATTGGGAAAAGGAATTTGGTGGAAAAGATCACACAACAGTCATTCATGCCCATGCTAAAAATTAAATCTTTGATTGATGAAGACGATAATTTACGTTTAGAAATTGAATCAATCAAAAAAAGAAAAATTAAATAACTTGTGGATAACTTTTCCTTTTCTTATCTTTTTTTATCCACATTTTTTTAAAACAAGCTAAAAAGCTTGATATGACTTAAATAAAGTCTGTTTTCCACAGATTTCACAGACTCTATTATTACTATTATCCTTCTAATACTAAAAAAATAAATAAAGGAGAATCCATGATTCATTTTTTTCAATTAATAAAAATTTATTTCTACAAGCCTTTAAATACTACTAAAAGAGCTATTAGTTCTAAAAAAATGCTATTCCTATTTTATCAACAGTCAAAAATTGACGTTACCAATGAAGGTGTTACTTTAATTGGTTCAAATGGTCAAATTTCAATTGAAAAATTTTATTTCTCAAAAAAATGAAGATGCTGGTCTTTGTTAATTACTTCTTTAGGTTCGATTCTTCTTGAAGCTTCTTTTCTTTATCAATGTTGTATCTAGTCTACCTGATGTAACTCTTGATTTTAAAGAAATTGAACAAAAATCAAATTGTCTTTAACAAGTGGCAAAATCAGAAATTACCCTTAAAAAGGAAAAAGATAGCGAACAATATCCCACGAATCCAAGAAATTTCAGCAAGCACTCCTTTGGTTCTTGAAACAAAATTACTCAAGAAAATTATCAATGAAACAGCTTTTTGCTGCAAGTACGCAAGAAAGTCGTCCCAATTTTAACAGGTGTTCATTTTTGTATTGAGTCAACACAAAGAACTAAAAACAGTTGCGACAGACTCTCATCGTCTTAGCCAGAAAAAATTGACTCTTAAAAAAAATGGCGATGATTTCGATGTGGTAATTCCTAGTCGCTCTCTACGCGAATTTTCAGCTGTATTTACGGATGATATTGAAACTGTAGAGATTTTCTTTGCAAATAATCAAATCCTCTTTAGAAGCGAAAATATTAGCTTCTACACTCGTCTCCTAGAAGGAAACTATCCTGATACGGATCGTTTGATTCCAACAGACTTTAACACAACAATTACTTTTGATGTTGTCAACTTGCGTCAATCAATGGAACGTGCTCGTCTCTTATCAAGTGCGACTCAAAATGGTACTGTGAAGCTTGAAATTAAAGGTGGTGTTGTTAGCGCCCATGTTCATTCTCCTGAAGTTGGTAAAGTAAACGAAGAAATCGATACTGAGCAGGTTACTGGGGATGATTTAACTATTAGTTTCAACCCGACTTACTTGATTGATTCTCTCAAGGCTTTAAATAGTGAAAAAGTAACTATCAGCTTTATCTCAGCTGTTCGTCCATTCACTCTTGTTCCAGCAGATACTGATGAAGACTTCATGCAACTCATTACACCAGTTCGTACAAATTAAGTTAAAGAGGTTGAGCCTAGCTCGCCTCTTTTATGATATAATCGAAAAAGAAAAGGAGAGTAGTATGTATCAAGTTGGAAATTTTGTTGAGATGAAAAAGCCACATGCTTGTACAATCAAGTCAACAGGAAAAAAAGCCAATCGTTGGGAAATTACACGTGTAGGGGCAGATATCAAAATCAAATGCAGTAATTGCGACCACATTGTCATGATGAGTCGCTATGATTTTGAACGAAAAATGAATAAGATTATTGACTAAGAATCCTTAGTTAGAGAGTTAGCAAGTTTTCCCTTTTTGTGTTATAATGTTAGGGATTGAAATGAGAACGGAGAATGAGAAAATATGGCTTTAACAGCAGGTATCGTTGGTTTGCCAAACGTTGGTAAATCAACCCTTTTTAATGCAATTACAAAAGCAGGAGCAGAGGCGGCAAACTACCCATTTGCGACTATCGATCCAAATGTTGGGATGGTAGAAGTTCCAGATGAACGCCTACAAAAACTAACGGAAATGATTACACCTAAAAAAAGACAGTTCCCAACAACCTTTGAATTTACAGATATTGCAGGGATTGTAAAAGGAGCTTCAAAAGGAGAAGGGTTGGGTAATAAATTCTTGGCCAATATTCGTGAAGTGGATGCGATTGTTCATGTTGTGCGTGCTTTTGACGACGAAAATGTTATGCGTGAACAAGGACGTGAAGATGCCTTTGTGGATCCACTTGCAGATATTGATACCATTAACCTAGAGTTGATTCTTGCTGACCTAGAGTCAGTAAATAAACGCTATGCGCGTGTAGAAAAGATGGCACGTACGCAAAAAGATAAGGAATCTGTGGCAGAGTTTAACGTCCTTCAAAAAATTAAACCAGTCCTTGAAGATGGAAAATCAGCACGTACCATTGAATTCACAGATGAAGAACAAAAAGTAGTCAAAGGACTCTTCCTTTTGACCACTAAACCAGTTCTTTATGTTGCTAATGTGGATGAGGATGTCGTTTCAGATCCAGATTCTATCGACTATGTTAAACAAATTCGTGAATTTGCAGCGACAGAAAATGCAGAAGTAGTAGTTATTTCTGCGCGTGCTGAGGAAGAAATTTCTGAGTTAGATGATGAAGATAAGCAAGAGTTTCTTGAAGCACTTGGCTTGACAGAATCAGGTGTTGATAAGTTGACTCGAGCTGCTTACCACTTACTTGGACTTGGAACTTACTTCACAGCTGGTGAAAAAGAAGTTCGCGCTTGGACCTTTAAGCGTGGTATGAAAGCTCCTCAAGCAGCTGGTATTATCCACTCAGACTTTGAAAAAGGTTTTATTCGTGCAGTAACCATGTCATATGAGGATCTAGTGAAATATGGATCTGAAAAGGCTGTAAAAGAAGCTGGGCGCTTGCGTGAAGAAGGAAAAGAATATATCGTTCAAGATGGCGATATCATGGAATTCCGCTTTAACGTTTAATAACATTTAATAAATAGTGTCAATTAGGTTGGAAAAAAATTCCAACCCTTTTGGCTTTTGAAAGGAAAAATAAATGACCAAATTACTTGTTGGATTAGGAAATCCAGGAGATAAATATTTTGAAACCAAGCACAATGTTGGCTTTATGTTGATTGACCAACTAGCTAAAAAACAAAATGTCACCTTTACACATGACAAGATATTTCAAGCTGACCTAGCATCTTTTTTCTTCAATGGAGAAAAAATTTATCTCGTCAAACCAACAACATTTATGAATGAAAGTGGAAAAGCAGTTCATGCTTTATTGACTTACTATGGTTTGGATATTGAAGATTTACTCGTTATTTACGACGACCTTGACATGGAAGTCGGAAAAATTCGTTTAAGAGCAAAGGGCTCAGCAGGTGGGCATAATGGTATCAAGTCTATTATTCAACATATAGGGACTCAGGTATTTAACCGTGTTAAAATAGGTATTGGAAGACCTAAAAAAGGCATGTCGGTTATTCATCATGTTTTAAGTAAGTTTGATCAGGATGACTATGTGGGTATTTTACAGTCTATTGACAAGGTTGACGATGCTGTAAACTACTATTTACAAGAGAAAAACTTTGAGAAAACAATGCAGAGGTATAACGGCTAAATGGTGACTTTATTAGATTTATTCTCAGAAAATGACCAGATAAAAAAATGGCATCAAAATCTGATAGATAAGAAAAGACAACTAATACTAGGTCTGTCAACTTCTACCAAGGCTCTTGCAATTGCAAGTAGTCTAAAAAAAGAAAATAAGATTGTGTTACTGACTTCAACTTATGGAGAAGCAGAGCGAATTATCAGTGATCTTCTTTCTCTCTTAGGAGAGGAATTTGTCTATCCATTCTTGGTAGATGACTCTCCTATGGTAGAGTTTTTGATGTCTTCACAAGAAAAAATCATTTCGTGGGTTGAGGCCTTGCGTTTTTTGAGTGATCCGTCTAAGAAAGGGATTTTAGTTTGTAATATCGCAGCAAGTCGATTGATTTTACCTTCTCCAACTGGATTTAAAGAAAGTATTATAAGGATTGCAGTCGGTAAAGAATATGACCAACATGACCTTCTTCACAAATTAAAGGAAATCGGTTATCGAAAAGTTACTCAAGTACAGACTCAAGGGGAGTTTAGTATTCGAGGAGATATTTTAGATATTTTTGAAATGTCTCAGTTAGAACCTTTCCGAATCGAGTTTTTTGGTGATGAAGTTGATGGCATTCGTACTTTTGAAGTCGAGACACAATTATCGAAGGAAAATCAAACAGAACTTGCCATCTTTCCAGCTAGTGATATGATTTTGAGAGAAAAGGATTATCAACGAGGTCAGTCAGCTTTAGAAAAGCAAATTTCGAAGACTCAATCGCCGATTTTGAAATCCTATTTAGAAGAAATTTTGTCAAGTTTTCATCAAAAACAAGTACATTCAGATAGTCGAAAGTTTTTATCCTTATGTTATGATAAAACATGGACTGTATTTGATTATATTGAAAAAGATACACTAGTATTCTTTGATGACTATCAAAAATTGATGAATCAGTATGAAACCTTTGAAAGAGAATTAGCGCAATACTTTACAGAAGATTTACAGAATGGTAAATCATTTTCTGATATGCAGTATTTTGCTGATACAGAGCAAACTTATAAAAAACAAAGTCTAGTTACCTTTTTCTCCAATCTGCAAAAGGGGTTAGGAAATCTCAAGTTTGATCACATTTATCAATTTAATCAATATCCTATGCAGGAATTTTTCAATCAATTTTCTTTTCTTAAAGAAGAAATTGAGCGATACAAAAAAATGGACTACACTATTATTTTGCAGTCTAGCAATTCAATGGGAAGTAAAACATTGGAGGATGTTTTAGAGGAATATCAGATCAAATTGGATTCCAGAGATAAGTCAAGTATATGTAAAGAATCTGTAAACTTGATTGAGGGTAATCTAAGACATGGTTTTCATTTTGTAGATGAAAAAATTCTCCTGATTACTGAACATGAGATTTTTCAAAAGAAATTAAAACGTCGTTTTAGAAGACAATATGTGTCAAATGCGGAGCGATTAAAAGATTATAATGAACTTGAAAAAGGGGACTACGTTGTTCACCATATCCATGGAATTGGTCAATATCTAGGCATTGAAACAATTGAAATCAAAGGGATTCACCGTGATTATGTCAGTGTTCAATACCAAAATGGGGATCAAATCTCCATTCCAGTAGAGCAGATTCAGTTACTGTCCAAATATGTTTCAAGTGATGGGAAACCTCCTAAACTAAATAAATTAAATGACGGTCATTTTAAAAAGGCTAAGCAAAGTTAAGAACCAGGTAGAGGATATAGCTGACGATTTAATCAAACTGTATTCTGAGCGTAGTCAGTTGAAGGGTTTTGCTTTCTCAGCTGATGATGATGATCAACATGCTTTTGATGATGCCTTCCCTTATGTTGAAACGGATGATCAACTTCGTAGTATTGAGGAAATTAAGAGAGATATGCAGGATTCTCATCCCATGGATCGACTTTTAGTTGGGGATGTTGGTTTTGGAAAGACTGAAGTTGCAATGCGTGCAGCCTTTAAGGCGGTCAATGATCACAAACAGGTGGTCGTTCTAGTTCCGACGACGGTTTTAGCGCAACAGCACTATACGAATTTTAAGGAAAGATTCCAAAATTTTGCTGTTAATATTGATGTGTTGAGTCGCTTTAGAAGTAAAAAAGAGCAGGCAGAGACACTTGAAAAACTGAAAAATGGTCAAGTTGATATTTTGATTGGAACGCATCGTGTTTTATCAAAAGATGTTGTATTTTCTGATTTGGGCTTGATGATTATTGATGAAGAACAACGATTTGGTGTCAAGCATAAGGAAACTTTGAAAGAACTGAAAAAACAAGTAGATGTTCTAACCTTGACAGCAACGCCGATTCCTCGTACTCTTCATATGTCTATGCTGGGAATCCGAGATTTGTCTGTTATTGAAACTCCTCCAACTAATCGCTATCCAGTACAAACCTATGTATTGGAGAAAAATGATAGTGTGATTCGTGATGCTGTCTTGCGTGAAATGGAGCGTGGAGGTCAAGTTTACTATCTTTACAACAAAGTTGACACGATTGACCAGAAGGTTTCAGAATTACAGGAGTTGATTCCAGAGGCTTTGATTGGGTATGTTCATGGACAAATGAGTGAAATTCAGTTGGAAAACACTTTATTGGACTTTATTGAAGGACAATATGATATTTTGGTGACAACTACTATTATTGAAACAGGAGTTGACATTCCGAACGCCAATACCTTATTTATTGAAAATGCAGACCATATGGGCTTGTCAACCTTGTATCAATTAAGAGGAAGAGTCGGTCGTAGTAATCGTATTGCTTATGCTTATCTTATGTATCGCCCAGAAAAATCAATCAGTGAAGTCTCTGAGAAGAGATTAGAAGCAATCAAAGGGTTTACAGAATTGGGATCAGGATTTAAGATTGCTATGCGAGATCTTTCGATTCGTGGAGCAGGAAATCTCCTAGGAAAATCCCAATCAGGTTTCATTGATTCTGTTGGTTTTGAATTGTATTCACAGTTATTAGAAGAAGCTATCGCTAAACGTAACGGTAATGGGAATACAAGAACCAAAGGGAATGCTGAGTTGATTTTACAGATTGATGCTTATCTTCCTGATACTTATATTTCTGACCAACGACATAAGATTGAAATTTACAAGAAAATTCGTCAAATTGACAACCGTGTCAACTATGAAGAATTACAAGAAGAATTGATGGACCGCTTTGGAGAATATCCAGACGTAGTGGCTTATCTTTTAGAGATTGGTTTGGTCAAATCATACTTGGATAAGGTCTTTGTAGAACGTGTGGAGAGAAAAGAAAATAAGATTACAGTTCAATTTGAAAAAATTACTCAACGACTGTTCTTGGCTCAAGATTATTTTAAAGCCTTATCTGCAACGAACTTAAAAGCAGCCATAGCTGAGAATAAGGGATTAATGGAAGTCGTATTTGATGTCCGAAACAAGAAGGATTATGAAATTTTAGAAGGTCTGCTGATTTTTGGAGAAAATTTATTAGAGATAAAAGAATCAAAGAAAGCAAATCTCATCTGACATTTTTCTTCTATAAAAAGGATAAAAATGGTACAATAATAATTTGAGGTAATAAAAATGAGATTAGACAAGTATTTAAAAGTATCACGAATTATTAAGCGTCGTACAGTCGCAAAGGAAGTAGCAGATAAAGGTAGAATCAAGGTGAATGGAATCTTGGCCAAAAGTTCAACGGATTTGAAAGTTGATGACCAGGTTGAAATTCGCTTTGGAAATAAGTTGCTACTTGTAAAAGTACTAGAGATGAAAGATAGTACAAAAAAAGAAGATGCAGCAGGTATGTATGAAATTCTCAGTGAAACACGGGTAGAAGAAAATGTCTAAAAATATTGTACAGATGAATAATTCTTTTATTCAAAATGAACATCAACGTCGTCGTTACCTGATGAAGGAGAGACAAAAAAGAAATCGTTTTATGGGCTGGGTCCTTATTTTGATGATCTTGTTGTTTATTTTACCAACTTATAACCTGGCTCAAAGCTATGATCAGTTACTGCAACGCCGCCAGCAATTGACAGAGTTGAAAGAGCAGTTCCAAACTCTTAGTGACGAAAAGGATAAGGAATCTGCTTTTGCTGCAAAGTTAAAAGATGAAGACTATGTAGCAAAATATGCACGCGCCAAGTACTATTACTCAAAGAAACGAGAAGCAATTTACACAATTCCTGATTTGCTTCCGAGGTAATGTCATGGAAAATTTATTAGAAGTTGTTGAGCAATTTTTAAGTTTATCAGATGAAAAATTAGAGGAATTGGCAGCTAAAAACCATTTATTACGATTACAAGAAGAAAGGGAAGAGAAGAATGCGTAAGTTCTTAGTAGTTTTATTGCTACCTGCTTTTATCATAACTTCAAGAGTAGTTAGCACAGAAAAACAGCTTCCTTACTCTTCACAAGAAATTTATTATTTAACTGAGTCGGATTATGGATTCTACTATAAGGAAATTCTGGAATCTCCAATGGTTTATGGAGAAACAGCTGTCTATGCTAATGAGGATCTTGTTAAGGAGTCTGGTAAATTAACTCCTGGAACCACCTTTAAAATTGTAGAATGGCGTTTGAATAAACAAGGTGTTCCTGTTTTTAAATTAGATAATCACCAGTTTATCCTTGCAGATAAGCGTTGGTCTATGATCAAAGTCAAGTTCAAACTCAAAATAGGCAAGTATGGTTGGAGCCGGGGTTTGTTATCTATAACAGCCCCTATGATGCGAAAGAAATTTCTTCCTCTTTTTCTCCCTATCAACGCGTAACAGTGGATAGAACTCTCTTTGCTGAGGGACAAGAATTTCTTTATATTGATCAAGTTGGTTGGGTATCAAAAGAGTTCGTCTCAGAAGAAGACAATCGCATCCAGAAGGTTCAAGAAGTCTTAACAGGCAACTATCAGAATGAAAATTATTCTATTTATGTTAAACAACTGAGTACAGGTAAAGAGGCTGGGGTGAATGAAGACAGCAAACTCTATGCAGCTAGCATCTTGAAACTAGCCTACCTTTATTATGCTCAAGATAAGATAAATCAGGGGGAATATACGCTGAACAGTAACTTCAAGTATATCCCAGAGGTAAATAACTTTCCCGGTTCCTATAAACCAGAGGGTAGTGGTAGCTTACCTAAAAAAGAAGATAACAAAGAATACAGTCTTCAACAGTTAATTACTAAGGTAACAAAAGAATCTGACAATGTTGCTCATAATATTTTGGGTTATTATGTGACCAATCAATCTGACGGGGCTTTTAAAGAAAAAATGTCCACCATTATGGGTGAAGATTGGGATGTGAATGATAAATTAATTTCTTCAAAAATGGCTGGAAAGGTCATGGAAGCTATTTATAATCAGAATGGCTTTGTACTAGAGTCTCTAAGCAAGACAAATTTTGATAACCAACGAATTGCGAAAGGTGTTTCGGTTAAGGTAACTCACAAAATCGGAGATGCTGACGAGTTCAAACATGATACTGCCATTGTCTTTACAGACTCACCTTTCGTTCTCTCTATTTTCACTAAAAATTCTGATTATGACACCATTGCTAAGATAGCTAAGGATGTCTATGAGGTTCTAAAATGAGGGAGCAGGATTTTTTAAATCATTTTCTCAGAAAAGAGTATTTCAAAAAACATTCTAAAGTCGTGTTAGCTTTATCTGGTGGACTGGATTCAATGTTTTTATTCCAGCTATTGTCTACTTACCAAAAAGAGTTGGGAATTGAGTTGATTTTAGCACATGTCAATCACAAGCAGAGAAGTGAGTCTGATTGGGAGGAAAATGAACTAAGGAAGTTAGCTGATGCAGCTGAACTTCCTATTTATATCACAAGTTTTTCAGGAGACTTTTCAGAAGCGAGTGCTCGAGAGTTTCGCTATGATTTTTTTAGAAAAATCATGAAAGAGGTTGGAGCGACTGCCTTGGTCACTGCCCACCATGCAGATGATCAGGTTGAAACGATTTTGATGCGCTTGATTCGAGGGAGTCGGTTACGTCATTTAACAGGGATAAAAGAAAGTCAAGTAGTTGATGGAATTGAAATCATCCGTCCCTTGTTGTATTTTCATAAAAAGGATTTTCCACCAATTGTTCATTTTGAAGATCAAACAAATCAGGAAAATGACTATTTTCGCAATCGTATTCGAAATAGGTATTTACCAGAACTTGAAAAAGAAAATCCTCGTCTTAAATCCGCTCTTTTAGATTTAGGAAGGGAGATTTCAGATTACCAAGCAACAATAACGGAGCTTTCGAAACAAATTGATGTGGAAGATTTGAATGAGCTATTTTCATACTCTCAACAAACTCAAGGAATCTTGCTCCAGAACTATCTTAATCAATTTCCAGACTTAAATCTGACAAAGGCTCAGTTTGCCGAAGTTCGACAGATTTTAGCAACTAAGAGTCAGTATCGTCATTCTCTTAAAAATGGCTATGAATTGATAAAAGAGTATCAATATTTTCGAGTTTGTAAAATCAGTCCTCAGGCCGATGAAAAGGAAGATGAACTTGTGTTACACTATCAAAATCAAGTTCGATATATGGGCTATTTATTTTCCTTTGGTATCCCTATTGAAGGGGATTCTGTTCAAAAAGTAACGGTTTCACGGGAAACACCTGTACATATTAGGTGTCGAAAACCTGGCGATGTTCTTATCCTGAATGGGCATCGAAAGAAACTGAGACGTTTGTTTATAGATTTAAAAATCCCTATTGAAAAACGAAAAACAACCCCTATTATTGAGCAATTTGGAGAAATTGTCTCAATTTTGGGAATTGCTATCAGTGATTTGAGTAAAAACACGAAAAATGATATAATGAACACTGTACTTTATATAGAAAAAATAGATAGGTAAAAAGATGTTAGAACACGATATTGAAAAAATCCTCGTTTCACATGATGAGATTACAGAAGCAGCTAAAAAGCTAGGTGCGCAACTAACAAAAGAATATGAGGGGAAAAATCCAATTCTTGTTGGAATTTTGAAAGGATCAATTCCTTTTATGGCTGAATTGGTCAAACATATTGATACGCATATTGAGATGGACTTCATGATGGTATCTAGCTACCATGGTGGAACAGCAAGTAGTGGTGTGATCAATATCAAGCAAGACGTAACTCAAGATATCAAGGGAAGACATATTCTATTTGTAGAAGATATCATCGATACAGGTCAAACTTTGAAGAATTTGAAAGATATGTTTATTGCAAGAGAGGCAGCTTCGGTTAAAATTGCGACTTTGTTGGACAAACCAGAGGGACGTGTTGTTGAAATTGAAGCGGATTATACTTGCTTTACTATTCCAAATGAGTTTGTAGTAGGATATGGTTTGGACTACAAAGAAAATTATCGTAATCTTCCTTATGTTGGAGTGTTGAAAGAGGAAGTTTATTCAAATTAGAAAGATCTATCTTTAATGAAAAAACAAAATAATGGTTTAGTTAGAAATCCATTTCTATACTTGTTAATTATCTTCTTCCTTGTAACAGGGTTCCAGTATTTTTACTCTGGAAATGCTGCTGGAAAAAGTGAAAAAATTAACTATACAGAATTGGTAAAAGAAATTACAGCCGACAATGTAAAAGAATTGACCTATCAGCCAAATGGTAGCATCATTGAGGTGTCTGGTGTTTATAAAAATCCTAAGACTAGTAAAGAAGAAACAGGGATTCAATTTTTCACTCCTACTGCTACAAAAGTAGAAAGATTCTCAAGTACCATTCTTCCGTCGGATTCAACAGTTTCAGAATTGCAAAAGCTTGCTTCTGAACATCAGGCTGAGGTTACAGTCAAACATGAGAGTTCAAGTGGCATGTGGATCAATATCCTTGTTTCTGTTGTGCCATTTGCTATTCTCTTCTTCTTCCTATTCTCTATGATGGGAAATATGGGAGGAAATAATAGTAGAAATCCAATGAGTTTTGGACGTAGCAAGGCCAAAGCTGCTAACAAAGAAGATATCAAGGTACGATTCTCAGATGTTGCAGGTGCCGAGGAAGAAAAACAAGAATTAGTCGAAGTTGTTGAATTCCTAAAAGATCCAAAACGATTTACAAAGCTTGGTGCGCGTATTCCTGCGGGTGTTCTTTTGGAGGGGCCTCCCGGGACAGGTAAAACCTTACTTGCTAAGGCAGTTGCTGGAGAAGCAGGAGTTCCATTCTTTAGCATTTCAGGTTCTGACTTTGTAGAAATGTTTGTCGGAGTTGGTGCAAGTCGTGTTCGTTCTCTTTTTGAGGATGCAAAAAAAAAGCAGCGCCAGCCATCATCTTTATCGATGAAATTGATGCTGTTGGTCGTCAACGTGGTGTCGGTCTCGGTGGAGGAAATGATGAACGTGAACAAACCCTGAACCAGCTCTTAATTGAAATGGATGGTTTTGAGGGTAATGAAGGAATTATTGTTATCGCTGCGACGAACCGTTCAGATGTTCTAGATCCAGCTCTTCTCCGTCCAGGACGTTTTGATAGAAAAGTCTTAGTTGGTCGCCCTGATGTTAAAGGTCGTGAAGCAATCTTGAAAGTTCACGCTAAAAATAAACCTCTGGCAGACGATGTTGATTTGAAACTAGTTGCCCAACAAACACCAGGTTTTGTGGGAGCTGACTTAGAAAATGTTCTAAACGAAGCAGCCTTAGTTGCTGCTCGTCGCAACAAATCAATCATTGATGCTTCAGATATTGATGAGGCAGAGGACAGAGTGATTGCTGGACCATCTAAGAAAGATAAAACAGTATCACAAAGAGAACGTGAATTGGTTGCTTATCATGAGGCTGGACATACCATTGTTGGTTTAGTACTGTCAAATGCCCGTGTTGTTCATAAAGTTACCATCGTACCACGTGGACGTGCAGGCGGATACATGATTGCACTTCCTAAGAAGATCAAATGCTTCTATCTAAAGAAGACATGAAAGAACAATTAGCAGGTTTGATGGGTGGTCGTGTAGCTGAAGAGATTATCTTTAATGTCCAAACGACAGGAGCTTCAAATGACTTTGAACAAGCTACACAGATGGCGCGTGCAATGGTCACTGAATACGGTATGAGTGAAAAACTTGGCCCAGTTCAATATGAAGGTAATCATGCTATGTTTGGTGCACAAAGTCCTCAAAAATCAATTTCAGAACAAACAGCCTATGAGATTGATGAGGAAGTTCGTTCATTATTGAATGAGGCACGAAACAAAGCTGCTGAAATTATCCAATCAAATCGTGAAACCCACAAACTGATTGCAGAGGCATTGTTGAAATACGAAACATTGGATAGTACTCAAATTAAATCTCTTTACGAAACAGGAAAAATGCCTGAGACAGTAGAAGAGGAATCACATGCCCTATCTTATGATGAAGTAAAATCAAAAATGAGTGAAGAAAAATAACCCCAGAGAGACCTTGTCTCTCTTTTTATGTGCTGTTGAGGGAGGAAGAAGTATAGAATAGAGAAAGTAGACTCAGGGGCTCGCGCATTTTGTTAAACTAAATGCAGAAAGGAGAGGTCTATGAATCTGAAAGAACTATACGAAGAAAGCAAGGGGATTGTCCATAAGTGCCGCAAAGAATACCATTTACATCTGTGGGAGAAAGAGGACTGGGACCAGGAGGGGATGATGTGCCTGTATGAGCTGGTCAGTCACCATCCAGAGTTACTAGTTGGTGAACGTCGCCGATTATATGTGTGCTTTAAAACCAAATTCCGCAATCGCATCCTAGACTACATCCGTAAACAGGAAAGTCACAAGCGCCGTTTCGACAAAGAGCCTTATGAGGAGGTGAGTGAAATCAGCCATCGCCTAGGAGAAAGGACTGAGACTGGATGATTATTATCTCTTTCATGAGCTTCTAAAGAATTACAAGGCAAGTCAGGGGAAAGAAAAACAAGAACAACTAGAACGTCTGATGGGAGGAGAATGTTTCAAAGGACGCAAGGCACTTCTAGGAGAATTAAGAGTGGTATTGAGTGATTTTAGATAAACTGAAAATAGGCAAAAAATCCCTTGACAAAGTTTGAAAAGTAGGTATAATAGAAAGAGTTGAAAAGCTCAAGGTCCGTTGGTCAAGGGGTTAAGACACCGCCTTTTCACGGCGGTAACACGGGTTCGAATCCCGTACGGACTATGTGTGTATCGCAGGGACGAAAAAAGTAAAAAAAGTTTCAAAAAAGTGTTGACATAGGTCAACAGCTGTGATATACTAATATAGTTGTCGCTTGAGAGAGATTGAGTGACAAAGACCTTTGAAAACTGAACAAGACGAACCAATGTGCAGGGCACTATAACAAAGGTTATAGTACTGAACAATGAAAAAAACAATAAATCTGTCAGTGACAGAAATGAGTGAGAACTCAAACTTTTAATGAGAGTTTGATCCTGGCTCAGGACGAACGCTGGCGGCGTGCCTAATACATGCAAGTAGAACGCTGAAGGAGGAGCTTGCTTCTCCGGATGAGTTGCGAACGGGTGAGTAACGCGTAGGTAACCTGCCTGGTAGCGGGGGATAACTATTGGAAACGATAGCTAATACCGCATAATAGCAGTTATTGCATGATAACTGTTTGAAAGGTGCAATTGCACCACTACCAGATGGACCTGCGTTGTATTAGCTAGTTGGTGGGGTAACGGCTCACCAAGGCGACGATACATAGCCGACCTGAGAGGGTGATCGGCCACACTGGGACTGAGACACGGCCCAGACTCCTACGGGAGGCAGCAGTAGGGAATCTTCGGCAATGGACGGAAGTCTGACCGAGCAACGCCGCGTGAGTGAAGAAGGTTTTCGGATCGTAAAGCTCTGTTGTAAGAGAAGAACGAGTGTGAGAGTGGAAAGTTCACACTGTGACGGTATCTTACCAGAAAGGGACGGCTAACTACGTGCCAGCAGCCGCGGTAATACGTAGGTCCCGAGCGTTGTCCGGATTTATTGGGCGTAAAGCGAGCGCAGGCGGTTAGATAAGTCTGAAGTTAAAGGCTGTGGCTTAACCATAGTACGCTTTGGAAACTGTTTAACTTGAGTGCAAGAGGGGAGAGTGGAATTCCATGTGTAGCGGTGAAATGCGTAGATATATGGAGGAACACCGGTGGCGAAAGGGCTCTCTGGCTTGTAACTGACGCTGAGGCTCGAAAGCGTGGGGGAGCAAACAGGATTAGATACCCTGGTAGTCCACGCCGTAAACGATGAGTGCTAGGGTGTTAGACCCTTTCCGGGGTTTAGTGCTCGCAGCTAACGCATTAAGCACTCCGCCTGGGGAGTACGACCGCAAGGTTGAAACTCAAAGGAATTGACGGGGGCCCGCACAAGCGGTGGAGCATGTGGTTTAATTCGAAGCAACGCGAAGAACCTTACCAGGTCTTGACATCCCTCTGACCGCTCTAGAGATAGAGCTTTCCTTCGGGACAGAGGTGACAGGTGGTGCATGGTTGTCGTCAGCTCGTGTCGTGAGATGTTGGGTTAAGTCCCGCAACGAGCGCAACCCCTATTGTTAGTTGCCATCATTCAGTTGGGCACTCTAGCGAGACTGCCGGTAATAAACCGGAGGAAGGTGGGGATGACGTCAAATCATCATGCCCCTTATGACCTGGGCTACACACGTGCTACAATGGCTGGTACAACGAGTCGCAAGCCGGTGACGGCAAGCTAATCTCTTAAAGCCAGTCTCAGTTCGGATTGTAGGTCGCAACTCGCCTACATGAAGTCGGAATCGCTAGTAATCGCGGATCAGCACGCCGCGGTGAATACGTTCCCGGGCCTTGTACACACCGCCCGTCACACCACGAGAGTTTGTAACACCCGAAGTCGGTGAGGTAACCTTTTAGGAGCCAGCCGCCTAAGGTGGGATAGATGATTGGGGTGAAGTCGTAACAAGGTAGCCGTATCGGAAGGTGCGGCTGGATCACCTCCTTTCTAAGGATAAGGAACTGCGCATTGGTCTTGTTTAGTCTTGAGAGGTCTTGTGGGGCCTTAGCTCAGCTGGGAGAGCGCCTGCTTTGCACGCAGGAGGTCAGCGGTTCGATCCCGCTAGGCTCCATTGGTGAGAGATCACCAAGTAATGCACATTGAAAATTGAATATCTATATCAAATAGTAACAAGAAAATAAACCGAAACGCTGTAGTATTAAAAGAGTTACTGACTGAAAGGTCAGAAAATAAGGTTAAGTTAATAAGGGCGCACGGTGGATGCCTTGGCACTAGGAGCCGAAGAAGGACGTGACAAACGACGATATGCCTTGGGTAGCTGTAAGTAAGCGATGATCCAGGGATTTCCGAATGGGGGAACCCAACAGGTACTACCTGTTACCCATATCTGTTAAGGATGTGAGGAGGAAGACGCAGTGAACTGAAACATCTAAGTAGCTGCAGGAAGAGAAAGCAAAAGCGATTGCCTTAGTAGCGGCGAGCGAAACGGCAGGAGGGCAAACCGAAGAGTTTACTCTTCGGGGTTGTAGGACTGCAATGTGGACTCAAAGATTATAGAAGAATGATTTGGGAAGATCAGCCAAAGAGAGTAACAGCCTCGTATTTAAAATAGTCTTTGTACCTAGCAGTATCCTGAGTACGGCGGGACACGAGAAATCCCGTCGGAATCTGGGAGGACCATCTCCCAACCCTAAATACTCCCTAGTGACCGATAGTGAACCAGTACCGTGAGGGAAAGGTGAAAAGCACCCCGGGAGGGGAGTGAAATAGAACCTGAAACCGTGTGCCTACAACAAGTTCGAGCCCGTTAATGGGTGAGAGCGTGCCTTTTGTAGAATGAACCGGCGAGTTACGATATGATGCGAGGTTAAGTTGAAGAGACGGAGCCGCAGGGAAACCGAGTCTGAATAGGGCGCATTAGTATCATGTCGTAGACCCGAAACCATGTGACCTACCCATGAGCAGGTTGAAGGTGCGGTAAGACGCACTGGAGGACCGAACCAGGGCACGTTGAAAAGTGCTTGGATGACTTGTGGGTAGCGGAGAAATTCCAAACGAACTTGGAGATAGCTGGTTCTCTCCGAAATAGCTTTAGGGCTAGCGTCGACATTAGAGATTCTTGGAGGTAGAGCACTGTTTGGGTGAGGGGTCCATCCCGGATTACCAATCTCAGATAAACTCCGAATGCCAAAGAATTATGGTCGGCAGTCAGACTGCGAGTGCTAAGATCCGTAGTCGAAAGGGAAACAGCCCAGACCACCAGCTAAGGTCCCAAAATAATTGTTAAGTGGAAAAGGATGTGGGGTTGCACAGACAACTAGGATGTTAGCTTAGAAGCAGCTATTCATTCAAAGAGTGCGTAATAGCTCACTAGTCGAGTGACCCTGCGCCGAAAATGTACCGGGGCTAAAACAATTTACCGAAGCTGTGGATACCTTTATAGGTATGGTAGGAGAGCGTTCTATGTGTGATGAAGGTATACCGTGAGGAGTGCTGGAACGCATAGAAGTGAGAATGCCGGTATGAGTAGCGAAAGACAGGTGAGAATCCTGTCCACCGTAAGACTAAGGTTTCCAGGGGAAGGCTCGTCCGCCCTGGGTTAGTCGGGACCTAAGGAGAGACCGAAAGGTGTATCCGATGGACAACAGGTTGATATTCCTGTACTAGAGTATGTAGTGATGGAGGGACGCAGTAGGCTAACTAAAGCAGACGATTGGAAGTGTCTGTCTAAGCAGTGAGGTGTGATATGAGTCAAATGCTTATATCTATAACATTGAGCTGTGATGGGGAGCGAAGTTTAGTAGCGAAGTTAGTGACGTCACACTGCCAAGAAAAGCTTCTAGCGTTTAAACATACTCTACCCGTACCGCAAACCGACACAGGTAGTCGAGGCGAGTAGCCTCAGGTGAGCGAGAGAACTCTCGTTAAGGAACTCGGCAAAATGACCCCGTAACTTCGGGAGAAGGGGTGCTGACTTTACGTCAGCCGCAGTGAATAGGCCCAAGCAACTGTTTATCAAAAACACAGCTCTCTGCTAAATCGTAAGATGATGTATAGGGGGTGACGCCTGCCCGGTGCTGGAAGGTTAAGAGGAGTGCTTAGCGGTAACGCGAAGGTATGAATTGAAGCCCCAGTAAACGGCGGCCGTAACTATAACGGTCCTAAGGTAGCGAAATTCCTTGTCGGGTAAGTTCCGACCCGCACGAAAGGCGTAATGATTTGGGCACTGTCTCAACGAGAGACTCGGTGAAATTTTAGTACCTGTGAAGATGCAGGTTACCCGCGACAGGACGGAAAGACCCCATGGAGCTTTACTGCAGTTTGATATTGAGTGTCTGTACCACATGTACAGGATAGGTAGGAGTCTATGAGATCGGGACGCCAGTTTCGAAGGAGACGTTGTTGGGATACTACCCTTGTGTTATGGCCACTCTAACCCGGATAGGTTATCCCTATCGGAGACAGTGTCTGACGGGCAGTTTGACTGGGGCGGTCGCCTCCTAAAAGGTAACGGAGGCGCCCAAAGGTTCCCTCAGAATGGTTGGAAATCATTCGCAGAGTGTAAAGGTATAAGGGAGCTTGACTGCGAGAGCTACAACTCGAGCAGGGACGAAAGTCGGGCTTAGTGATCCGGTGGTTCCGTATGGAAGGGCCATCGCTCAACGGATAAAAGCTACCCTGGGGATAACAGGCTTATCTCCCCCAAGAGTTCACATCGACGGGGAGGTTTGGCACCTCGATGTCGGCTCGTCGCATCCTGGGGCTGTAGTCGGTCCCAAGGGTTGGGCTGTTCGCCCATTAAAGCGGCACGCGAGCTGGGTTCAGAACGTCGTGAGACAGTTCGGTCCCTATCCGTCGCGGGCGTAGGAAATTTGAGAGGATCTGCTCCTAGTACGAGAGGACCAGAGTGGACTTACCGCTGGTGTACCAGTTGTCTTGCCAAAGGCATCGCTGGGTAGCTATGTAGGGAAGGGATAAACGCTGAAAGCATCTAAGTGTGAAACCCACCTCAAGATGAGATTTCCCATGATTTTTATATCAGTAAGAGCCCTGAGAGATGATCAGGTAGATAGGGTTAGAAGTGGAAGTGTGGTGACACATGTAGCGGACTAATACTAATAGCTCGAGGACTTATCCAAAGTAACTGAGAAAAACTTAGCGTATGGTTTTTCTAATTATTTGATAGATATTCAATTTTGAGTAGGTATTACTCAGAGTTAAGTGACGATAGCCTAGGAGATACACCTGTACCCATGCCGAACACAGCAGTTAAGCCCTAGAACGCCGGAAGTAGTTGGGGGTTGCCCCCTGTGAGATATGGAAGTCGCTTAGCTTTTATCCGCCATAGCTCAGTTGGTAGTAGCGCATGACTGTTAATCATGATGTCGTAGGTTCGAGTCCTACTGGCGGAGTCAGATAAAAAGAACACCATTGGTGTTCTTTTTCTTTATGTGACTATTAGTCCGTCTCGCTCCGTAAGGTGCGAGACAAATAAACCACCCGCTATGCGGGTGCGCATCGAAGGTTATACCAAAAAAACTCCAAACGCGATACAATAAAGGTGTTCAAGCCAATTGTAAAGCGAAAGGAGAAAAATATGGCACAAAAGGCACATAGTTTATCACACACAAAGTGGATGTGTAAATATCACATTGTGTTCACTCCTAAGTATAGACGAAAAGTGATCTATAATCAATATCAAAGTAGTTTGGGAGAAATATTCCACCGATTATGTAGTTATAAAGGTGTTGAAATTATCGAAGGTCACTTGATGCCTGATCATGTACATATGTTAGTAAGTATTCTACCAAGGCAAAAGTGCACTCATGATGTTTGATAAACACGCCAACCTCAAGTACAAGTTTGGGAACCGGCATTTTTGGGCAGAAGGTTATTATGTGAGCACAGTAGGGCTTAATGAAGCCACAATTAAGAAATATATTCAAGATTAAAGAAATTATCCAGTGGATGATTTCTTCACGAGTATGAAAATTCGAGAACGAGTAAAGCATGATATAGCACTAGATAAATTAAGTGTAAAAGAATATGAGGATCCCTTTAGGGATAGTGGTAAGTAGTACCAAAGTCTCTTTAAGAGGCAAGTGACGAGTCAAGAGCAATGAGGCTTGAACAACGTGAAAGCCAGCGTCTTTAGGCGCTTGCTGGTAATTTGGGCTTATAGCCCTGGTGCAAACCACCCGTTAGACGGGTAGTTATGATTTTATAAATGAAGTAAACTTCTCAAAATTCAAAACTTAATTTTGGCATCTATAATTACCTTTATATTTTATTTTTAGTTAGTTTAGCTTTAAATTCTTCTTTTATAGGATTTGAAGCTTCTTTAGTTCGTTTTTCTGTTAAACTAGTGTTAATAATAAGAAAGGGATTTTTTATATGCTTCAAAAATTTTATGAACGAGCATTTGTCTTTTTGAAACTAGTTGAACAAGAATATGTTTCTTTATGTCAGAGTTCTGCTGAGTGGGAATCACTTCATCTTCGGTTTTTACTATATTACTTAATCCGATTTAAAATAAAAAGTGATAGGGACTTTTCACTATATCACTTTAAAACAGCTTATCGTCTATATCTAGATAAATTCCTGCAAGGTGGTACAACTCTTATCCAATAAGAAACACATATATTACGAACAATAATCTGTATTGATTTTATATTTTGTAGGATTTTGTTTAATTTTTAAGGTTTTGAATTTTGTTATTTACAGAAATTCCAAATCTTTTCCAGTGTTTCTTCTTGATAAAATGGTCTTTTTTTCTTATAATAAATTGTAAGATATAATTGCAGGTGAGACTCCTGCCATGTATATGAGAAAGGGAGAGCCTAGTGGCTCAGACAAGATTATGACTTCAGTTGTTGTTGTAGGTACCCAATGGGGCGATGAAGGTAAAGGGAAAATTACAGATTTTCTTTCAGCTAATGCAGAGGTGATTGCTCGTTACCAAGGTGGTGATAATGCTGGTCACACAATTGTGATTGATGGCAAGAAATTTAAGTTGCACTTGATTCCATCAGGTATTTTCTTCCCTGAAAAAATTTCAGTTATTGGGAATGGGATGGTTGTGAACCCGAAATCTCTTGTGAAAGAGTTGAGCTATCTTCATGAGGAAGGTGTGACAACTGATAACTTGCGTATTTCTGATCGTGCACATGTCATTTTGCCATATCATATTGAATTAGACCGTTTGCAAGAAGAAGCTAAGGGCGACAATAAAATCGGGACTACTATCAAGGGTATTGGCCCAGCCTACATGGATAAAGCTGCTCGTGTAGGGATTCGAATTGCAGATCTTTTGGATAAGGATATTTTCCGTGAACGCTTGGAACGGAATCTTTCGGAAAAGAATCGTTTGTTTGAAAAATTGTATGACAGTACCCCTATTTCAATTGATGATATTTTTGAAGAGTACTATGAGTATGGCCAACAAATCAAGCAGTATGTGACAGATACATCCGTTATCTTGAACGATGCACTTGATAACGGCAAACGTGTGCTTTTTGAAGGTGCACAAGGTGTCATGTTGGACATTGACCAAGGTACTTATCCATTTGTTACTTCTTCAAACCCTGTCGCTGGTGGTGTGACAATTGGGTCTGGTGTTGGTCCAAGTAAGATTGACAAGGTTGTAGGTGTATGTAAAGCCTACACAAGTCGTGTAGAGATGGACCTTTCCCAACTGAGTTGTTTGATGAAGTGGGAGATCGCATTCGTGAAGTAGGTCATGAATACGGTACAACAACTGGTCGTCCACGTCGTGTGGGTTGGTTTGACTCAGTTGTGATGCGTCACAGCCGTCGTGTATCTGGGATTACCAATCTTTCATTGAACTCTATCGATGTTTTGAGCGGTTTGGATACTGTGAAAATCTGTGTGGCCTATGATCTCGATGGTCAACGTATCGACCACTACCCAGCTAGTCTTGAACAGTTGAAACGTTGCAAACCTATCTACGAAGAATTGCCAGGGTGGTCAGAAGACATCACAGGAGTTCGTAATTTGGAAGATCTTCCTGAGAATGCGCGTAACTATGTTCGTCGTGTGAGTGAATTGGTTGGCGTTCGTATTTCGACATTCTCAGTAGGTCCTGGTCGTGAACAAACCAATATTTTAGAAAGTGTTTGGTCTTAAGAAAATTTTTAAGATTTATTTAAGACAGGTCGGGTATACTATAGACAGTTACAAGAAGACCTCCTAACTTGTTGTAACAAATATCCTAAACTTTTCTTTTTCATAATAATCTCCCTATTAAGTCACCGCATTCGGTGGCTTTTTTAGTTCCTAAGTCTTATATAGGCTTCTACTTGACTTTTTAAGATAAAGAAAAAAACAGTGGGATAGAAATCTCTAGACTAAGTCTCGATTTGGTAAACCTATATCTGTAAGATTTCAACATTTGAGTAAATTGGTTAATGTTGTGAATGGAGAAAAGAAGTTTTGGTAAAAGTAGCTTTTTGAATTCTAAAATACCAACAAACAGTTCAATCTACTAATAAATTATAGGTTTACAACTAAGCAAAAATGAGGTTGGGATTTTTGATCCCAGCCTCTTCAGTGAACTATTTTCTTTAGAATTTATAAGTTAGATAAAATTAAATTTTTTGTAAATTAGCTTATTTGATAACTTGGTTTCCTGATTTGTCATTTTGAATTTGGTTCATTTCGTGCATAAAAACATCTGCTTTCAGTTTATCTGTTATGATACTGACACTTATTAACTTATTTAGATTTTTCTCATATCCTTCTAAAAAAATAGGATTTCTAATTTTTATGGTTAACTTTGCACAATTAAAGGGACGCTTTTTAATGGTTATTTGTTCGATATCTTGAAGTTTAAATTGATAATGTAATACGCTGAGGCCTCTGCTACTATAGGTATAATACTGAACAGTATTGTTTTTATGAACTTCTAATTTTACTCCATTTATGAAGAGATAATACCCCATAAACCATAGAAGAAGTGGAGCATAAATCAGTACGATTGCTATAATAATCTTGTCTGTAAAATCGGTATTATAAGCTATCAGATGCTTTAGAATCCAGAGAATCATAACAGATAAAGATATCATGAATGGTCCCCCTGCTCTATTAAATTGATTTTTATATGGAAACATTAAGGTAAATTTTGGTTTATCCAGTAATAACTCTAATTTCATCATTTACCCTTTCATATTGTTTATTGTATAAATTTCAGTATATTCATCTCTTGAACTTTCTATGTCAGTTATCTTCATTATTTTAAGTTCATGATTTCTGATTTTCTATCAATTTTGCTAATATTATACTCTTTTTAAAACATTATTTCTACAATCCAGCGATTTAATACTATCTAAAGTTAGTCAGTGTAAATATTATAGAGCTCTTTTTTTGTCTATGAAAACATGCTATAATGATAGAATTGATAAGCAGGAAAAGAGAGAAACTATGGATTATACAGTTGAAGAAAGAAGCTTTTATGAGAGAGGCTTTGAGAGAGGCTGAGATTGCCCTAGAACACGATGAAATTCCAATTGGTTGTGTGATTGTCAAGGATGGAGAGATCATTGGTAGGGGGCATAATGCGCGCGAGGAGTTGCAACGGGCGGTTATGCATGCAGAAATCATGGCCATAGAAAATGCGAATGCAAGTGAAGAGAGTTGGCGTCTGCTTGATTGTACGTTGTTTGTGACCATTGAGCCTTGTGTTATGTGTAGTGGGGCGATTGGGCTTGCACGCATTCCAAATGTAGTCTACGGGGCTAATAATCAGAAATTTGGTGCAGCTGGAAGTTTGTACGATATTTTGACAGATGAGCGTCTCAATCATCGTGTAGAGGTCGAAACGGGAGTTTTGGAGAGTGAGTGTGCAGCGATTATGCAGGACTTTTTCCGAAATCGACGGAAAAAATAATTTCTCTTTAAAAATAGAGGGGAATGTGGTATAATAAATAATGGAGCAACAGTTCTGCGTGAAGCGGGTCAGGGGAGGAATCCAGCAGCCCTAAGCGAGTGTGAATTGTGTGCTCTTTTTTCGTGCTTTTTTCGAATAAATAAGATAAAATAGCCTAGAATAAATGATTATAGAAAAGAGAAAAAGATGAAAATTCGTGGTTTTGAATTGGTTTCGAGTTTTACAGATAAAAATTTGCTACCGAAGCGTGAGACAGCGCATGCAGCTGGTTATGATTTAAAGGTTGCGGAACGCACTGTGATTGCTCCGGGAGAGATTGTTCTCGTTCCGACAGGTGTCAAGGCTTATATGCAGCCAACAGAAGTTCTCTATCTTTATGATCGTTCTTCAAATCCTCGTAAGAAGGGTCTGGTCTTGATCAACTCAGTTGGGGTCATTGATGGGGATTATTATGGAAATTCTGGAAATGAGGGACATATCTTTGCGCAGATGAAAAACATTACTGATCAGGAAGTGGTTCTTGAAGTTGGGGAACGTGTGGTTCAGGCTGTCTTTGCACCATTTAATCGCAGATGGAGATGAGGCAGACGGCGTGCGAACTGGTGGATTTGGATCAACAGGGCACTAAGATGAAGATTATCTTTGTACGTCATGGGGAGCCAGATTACCGTGAGTTAGAGGAACGTTCTTATACAGGTTTTGGGATGGATTTGGCCCCCTTATCTGAGAAGGGACGACAACAAGCTCAGGAACTTTGCCAAAATCCCTTGCTACAATCAGCTAACCTACTAGTGACTTCAGCAGTAACGCGAGCTTTAGAAACGGCTTCTTATGTTTCTTGTGCTACTGGACTTCCTTTGAGAGTGGAGCCTATGTTACACGAATGGCAGGTCTATGAAGCAGGCATAGAAAACTTCGAAAAAGCTAGATGTCTGTTTTTAGAAAACAAGGGGGAGTTGCTTCCTAATAGTTCTATTCAATATGAGACAGCTGCGGAGATGAAGTCTCGTTTTCTAGAATGCATGGTTAAGTATCGAGAACATCAGACTGTGGTAGTTGTCGCTCATCGAATGCTCATACGTCAATTTGTGCCAAATGAGAAGATTGATTTTTGCCAAGTGATTGAGTGTGAGATAGAGATTTAGAAAGAGGTTTATTATCGCAAAGAAAAAAGCGACATTTGTATGTCAAAATTGTGGGTATAATTCCCCTAAATATCTGGGACGTTGTCCCAACTGTGGGTCTTGGTCTTCTTTTGTAGAAGAGGTTGAGGTTGCCGAGGTCAAGAATGCGCGTGTATCCTTGACAGGGGAGAAACCAAGCCCATGAAACTGGCTGAGGTGACTTCAATCAATGTCAATCGAACCAAGACGGAGATGGAGGAATTTAACCGAGTGCTTGGAGGCGGAGTGGTACCAGGGAGTCTCGTCCTTATCGGTGGGGATCCAGGGATTGGGAAATCAACCCTTCTCTTACAAGTATCGACTCAGCTGTCCCAAGTAGGGACTGTTCTCTACGTCAGCGGGGAGGAGTCTGCCCAGCAAATCAAGCTACGAGCAGAACGCTTGGGTGATATTGATAGTGAGTTTTATCTCTACGCAGAGACCAATATGCAGAGTGTTCGTGCTGAGGTGGAGCGCATCCAACCAGACTTTCTCATTATTGACTCTATTCAGACCATTATGTCTCCTGAGATTTCAGGGGTGCAGGGGTCTGTGTCTCAGGTGCGTGAGGTGACCGCTGAGCTTATGCAGCTGGCGAAGACTAACAATATTGCGATTTTTATCGTAGGGCATGTGACCAAGGAAGGAACCTTGGCGGGTCCGCGTATGTTGGAACATATGGTGGATACGGTGCTTTACTTTGAAGGGGAGCGTCACCATACCTTCCGTATTTTGAGGGCAGTCAAAAACCGTTTTGGTTCCACTAATGAGATTGGCATTTTTGAGATGCAGTCGGGTGGATTGGTTGAGGTGCTCAATCCGAGTCAAGTTTTCCTAGAAGAGCGTTTGGATGGAGCGACTGGCTCATCAATTGTGGTGACTATGGAAGGAACCCGTCCGATTTTGGCGGAGGTTCAGGCTTTGGTAACACCGACCATGTTTGGGAATGCCAAGCGTACTACGACAGGTCTTGACTTCAATCGTGCGAGTCTGATTATGGCTGTTTTGGAAAAACGAGCAGGGCTTCTCTTGCAATCAGGATGCTTATCTCAAATCTGCTGGTGGCGTCAAATTGGATGAACCTGCGATTGACTTGGCTGTTGCGGTTGCCATTGCTTCGAGCTACAAAGACAAGCCTACCAATCCCCAGGAATGTTTTGTGGGAGAACTAGGCTTGACCGGAGAGATTCGGCGCGTGAATCGTATCGAACAACGTATCAATGAAGCGGCAAAACTGGGCTTTACCAAGATCTATGTACCCAAGAATTCCTTGACAGGAATCACTCCACCCAAAGAAATTGAGGTCATTGGTGTGACAACGATTCAGGAAGTTTTGAAAAAGGTCTTTGCATAATCCGTGACAAATCCTCTTAAAAATGATAAGATAGGAGAAATGTTTGATGATCAAATTTTTAAGGGGGAAATCGTGTCGTATTTTGAACAGTTTATGCAAGCTAATCGGGCTTATGTTGCCCTTCATGGGAAATTAAATCTGCCACTTAAGCCGAAAACAAGAGTAGCAATCGTGACCTGCATGGACTCACGGCTACACGTCGCACAAGCTTTAGGTTTAGCACTTGGAGATGCCCATATCTTGCGGAATGCTGGTGGTAGAGTAACAGAGGACATGATTCGTTCTCTGGTGATTTCCCAGCAACAAATGGGCACACATGAAATTGTGGTACTTCATCATACAGACTGTGGAGCTCAAACCTTTCAAAATGAAAGTTTTCATGAACATTTGAAACACGAGCTCGGAGTTGATGTGTCTGATCAAGATTTTTTACCATTCCAGGATGTTGAAGAGAGTGTGAGAGAGGACATGCAGTTGCTTCGAGAATCTCCACTGATTCCTGATGATGTGGTTATTTCAGGTGCTGTCTATGATGTGGATACAGGGAGTATGAGAGAAGTATACTAACTTTGTCTCGAAAAAATTTCATCCTAGCATAAAATCGATTGTTAAAATGTAGGATTTTTAGTTTTAATATAGCTAATATAAAATAGTATAAAACAAGGGTATAAATGTTTACTCTTGTTTTATTTTTGATTGAAAAATAAAGGAAAAAGCGCTACAATGGTAGATGGAAAATGTTGTGTAAAAAACAAGTGATACATAAATACCGGAGGAAATCATGTCTTTTTCTGATTTAAAGCTGTTTGCCCTTTCTTCTAATAGAGAATTAGCAGAGCGTGTGGCGCAAGAGATTGGGATAGAGTTGGGGAAATCGACTGTTCGCCAATTTTCAGATGGGGAGATTCAAGTCAACATTGAAGAATCAATCCGTGGAAAACACGTCTTTATCCTACAATCAACTAGTTCACCTGTAAATGACAATCTGCTCGAAATTTTGATCATGGTAGATGCCTTGAAGCGGGCTAGTGCAGAATCTGTCAACGTTGTCATGCCTTACTATGGTTATGCACGTCAGGATAGAAAAGCGAGAGCGCGTGAGCCAATCACTTCAAAACTTGTTGCAAACATGCTAGAAGTTGCTGGGGTAGATCGTTTGTTGACGATTGATTTGCACGCTGCACAGATTCAGGGATTCTTTGATATTCCTGTAGATCACTTGATGGGTGCTCCCTTGATTGCGGACTATTTTGAACGTCGTGGCATGGTTGGCTCTGACTACGTGGTTGTCAGCCCAGACCATGGTGGGGTGACTCGTGCTCGTAAGTTAGCAGAGTTTTTGAAAACTCCGATTGCGATTATTGACAAACGTCGTAGTGTAGATAAGATGAATACCAGCGAAGTGATGAACATTATCGGTAAGGTAGAAGGTAAGACATGTATCTTGATTGACGATATGATCGATACAGCTGGAACTATTTGTCATGCGGCGGATGCTCTTGCTGAAGCAGGTGCGGTTGAAGTTTACGCAAGCTGTACGCACCCAGTTCTTTCAGGGCCCGCTATGGACAATATCCAAAAATCAGCTATTAAAAAATTGGTTGTTTTGGATACCATCTACCTACCAGAAGAGCGTTTGATTGATAAGATTGAACAAATTTCGATTGCTCATCTTCTAGGCGATGCTATTATCCGTATCCACGAAAAACGTCCTCTTTCTCCTTTGTTTAGCATTGAGAAAAAGATTTAATCTTTCACTTGAAATAGATAGTTCTCCTAGCAGGTTTCTTTTCTTGCTAGGAGATTTTTATAGTCAAAATCTGCAAGCCTTTTCAAAATATGCTATACTGATGAAAAAGGAGGATTTCTATGAGTCAAGAATTTATCAATCCAAGTGATGGTGTGATTCGTCAGTATTTAGCAACCAGTAAAACCTTAGCGGTAGTGGGCTTGTCCGACCGTGAGGAAACCACTAGCAATCGAGTGACCAAGGAAATGCAGGCTAGAGGCTATAAAATCATTCCAGTTAATCCCAAGGCTGCAGGTGGCGAAATCTTGGGAGAAAAGGCCTATGCAAGCCTAGCTGAGATCCCTTTTCCTGTAGATATTGTCGATGTTTATCGTCGTAGTGAGTTTTTGCCAGATGTGGCGCGTGATTTTCTCAAGGCTGATGCTAAGATTTTCTGGGCACAACTGGGACTTGAAAGCCTAGAAGCAGAAGAAATCTTGCGTGCTGGAGGATGCGACGACATCGTAATGAATCGTTGTATTAAGAGAGAACATACTCGCTTCAATTCTTGAGCAATAAAAAAAGGTAGCCATGGGCTACCTTTTTATATTATAAAGTACCAATCAATGCTTGCATGCCAAGACTGGTAAGGATGATGGCAATCCAGCAAAGGGCTCCAAGAAGAATGGATTTACCGCTGGATTTGATCATGGCTACTAGATTGGTTTTGAGACCGATGGCACTCATAGCCATGATAATGAGAAATTTGGAGAGTTGTTTGAGAGGGGCGAAGAAGCTACTAGACACACCGAGAGAGGTGAGAAGAGTCGTTAAGAGAGAAGCTAAGATGAAATAAAGGATAAAAAGTGGGAAGACTTTTTTTAGTTGAAAATCTTGGCTGTTTTTTTGTTGGCGGCTTTGCCAGTAGGAGAGAAAGAGAGTGATGGGAATGATTGCTAAGGTGCGCGTGAGTTTAACAATGGTTGCAGACTCAAGGGTATTGGTCTGGTAAAGACTGTCCCAGGAGCTGGCAGTAGCCGTTACAGATGAAGTATCGTTGACCGCAGTTCCTGCAAAGAGGGCGAAGCCGTCATTGGATAGGTGAAGCCAGGTTCCTAGAGTTGGAAAGATGAGTGCAGCCAAGACATTGAAGAAAAAGATAACGGAAATGGCTTGGGCAACTTCTTTTTCCTTGGCATGGATAACGGGCGCTGTCGCAGCAATGGCAGAACCACCACAGATAGAAGAACCCACTCCAATCAAGGTAGCCAGTTTTGTGTCTAGCGCAAAGAAACGCTGGAAGAGGTAGGCAACGATTAAGGAAATCGAAATGGTGGAAAGGATGACAGGGAGTGAAGTTTGTCCAACTGCGAAGATTTGCGAGATATTAAGACCAAAACCGAGTAAGATAACGGCATACTGGAGCAATTTCTTGGAACTAAAGGTCAAACCTGCATCTAGTTGTTTGTAGGGTGAGAGCCAGGGGTGGAGGAGCATTCCAGCAAAAATTGCAAAGACAGGTGCCCCTACGATGGGGAAAAATCCTCCAAGGAACCAAGATATGATAGAAATGAGAAGGCAGGCCAAGATTCCTGCTCCAATTTTTTTGATAAAAATGACATATAAACCTCCGAAAAATAAGCACTTATTATTATAGTCCTGTCGAGAAGAAAAAGTAAAACAGAAAGTGAAAAATGCGGGTTTCAGATGGATTTTTGCGGTCAGGGAAGCTTTTGTAGTATAATAGTACTATGTTCTGTAAGCAAGGGGGATATCTATGGACTTAACCAAGCGCTTTAATAAACAGTTAGACAAGATTCAAGTTTCGTTGATTCGCCAGTTTGACCAGACTATTTCGGAGATTCCTGGGGTCTTGCGTTTGACCTTGGGGGAACCTGATTTTACAACACCAGATCATGTCAAGGAGGCAGCCAAGCGAGCCATTGACCAGAACCAATCCTACTATACAGGGATGAGCGGTTTACTGACCTTGCGCCAGGCTGCTAGCGACTTTGTAAAAGAAAAATACCAGCTAGATTATAATCCTGAAAATGAAATCTTGGTTACAATTGGGGCAACAGAGGCTTTATCTGCTACTTTGACAGCTATTTTGGAAGAGGGGGACAAGGTGCTCTTGCCAGCTCCTGCTTATCCAGGATATGAGCCGATTGTCAATCTAGTTGGGGCAGAGGTTGTCGAGATTGATACGACTGAAAATGGTTTTGTCTTGACTCCTGAGATGTTGGAAAAGGCCATTTTGGAGCAAGGCGACAAGCTCAAGGCGGTCATTCTCAACTATCCAGCCAATCCGACAGGAATTACCTATAGTCGGGAGCAGTTGGAAGCCTTGGCGGACGTTTTACGCAAGTATGAGATTTTTGTTGTCTGTGATGAGGTTTACTCAGAATTAACCTATACAGGCGAAGCCCATGTATCTCTGGGAACTATGCTGAGAGACCAGGCTATTATTATCAATGGCTTGTCTAAATCGCATGCTATGACAGGTTGGCGTTTAGGCTTTATCTTTGCTCCTGCAGCTTTCACATCTCAGTTAATCAAGAGTCACCAGTACTTGGTAACTGCCGCAAACACTATGGCTCAACATGCTGCGGTGGAGGCTTTGACGGCGGGTAAAAACGACGCGGAGCCTATGAAGAAGGAGTACATCCAGCGTCGTGATTATATTATCGAGAAAATGACTGCTCTTGGTTTTGAGATTATTAAACCAGACGGTGCCTTCTATATCTTTGCTAAGATTCCTGCTGGCTACAATCAAGATTCCTTTGCTTTTCTGAAGGATTTTGCTCAGAAGAAGGCTGTTGCCTTTATCCCTGGTGCCGCCTTTGGACGCTACGGAGAAGGCTATGTTCGCCTATCTTATGCAGCTAGCATGGAGACTATCAAAGAAGCCATGAAACGACTTGAGGAGTACATGAGAGAAGCATGATTCAGTCTATCACGAGTCAAGGCTTGGTGCTCTACAATCGTAATTTTCGTGAGGACGACAAGTTAGTCAAGATTTTTACCGAGCAGGCTGGCAAGCGCATGTTTTTCGTCAAACACGCTGGTCAGTCCAAACTAGCTCCGGTTATTCAGCCCTTGGTGTTGGCGCGATTTCTCTTACGAATCAATGATGATGGGCTCAGCTATATCGAGGACTACCATGAGGTGATGACCTTTCCTAAGATTAATAGTGATCTCTTTGTCATGGCTTATGCGACCTATGTTGCTGCTCTTGCAGATGCTAGTTTGCAGGATAACCAGCAGGATGCTCCCTTGTTTGCTTTTTTGCAAAAGACTTTGGAGTTGATGGAAGAGGGTTTGGATTATCAGGTTTTGACCAATATTTTTGAAATTCAAATCTTGACCCGATTTGGGATTAGCCTTAATTTTAATGAGTGTATCTTTTGCCATCGGGTTGGTCAGGCCTTTGACTTTTCTTTTAAATATGGAGCCTGCCTCTGTCCAGAGCATTATCATGAGGATGAGAGACGTTGCCATCTGAATCCCAATATCCCTTATCTTCTCAATCAATTTCAAGCCATTGATTTTGAGACCTTGGAGACCATTTCGCTCAAGCCTGAAATCAAGCAAGACTTGCGCAAGTTTATAGATCAAATCTACGAAGAGTATGTTGGAATTCACCTAAAATCAAAGAAATTCATTGATTCCCTGGCAGACTGGGGACAATTACTAAAAGAGGAAGACAAATGAAAAAAATTGCAGTAGATGCTATGGGGGGCGATTACGCACCTCAAGCCATCGTTGAGGGTGTCAACCAAGCCCTTGCTGACTTTTCAGATATTGAGATTCAACTCTACGGAGATGAAAGCAAGATCAAGCAATATCTAACAGCGACAGAGCGTGTCAGCGTTATTCATACGGATGAGAAAATTGACTCAGACGATGAGCCGACAAAAGCTATTCGTAAGAAGAAAAATGCCAGCATGGTATTAGCGGCCAAGGCTGTCAAAGAGGGGGAAGCAGACGCTGTCCTCTCAGCTGGGAACACAGGTGCCTTGTTGGCTGCAGGATTCTTCATTGTGGGTCGTATCAAAAATATCGATCGTCCAGGACTCATGTCTACCTTGCCGACCATTGATGGCAAAGGGTTTGATATGCTAGATCTCGGTGCCAATGCGGAAAATACAGCCCATCATCTGCACCAATACGCTGTCCTAGGTTCCTTCTATGCGAAATGTTCGTGGGATTTCGAAACCGCGTATTGGTTTGCTCAACAATGGAACAGAAAGCAGCAAGGGAGATCCGCTTCGTAAGGAAACATACGACTTGCTAGTAGCTGATGAAAGTTTGAACTTTGTCGGAAACGTGGAAGCGCGTGATCTGATGAATGGCGTTGCGGATGTTGTCGTAACAGATGGTTTCACGGGAAACGCTGTTCTCAAATCCATCGAAGGTACAGCTTTGGGAATCATGGGCTTACTTAAAAATGCTATTACGGGTGGTGGTCTTCGAGCGAAGCTAGGTGCTCTACTTCTCAAAGATAGCCTCAAAGGTTTGAAAAAGCAGCTTAACTATTCAGATGTTGGAGGGGCAGTCTTGTTTGGTGTCAAGGCGCCAGTTGTAAAGACTCATGGTTCCAGTGATGCCAAGGCTGTGTACAGTACGATTCGTCAGATTCGTACCATGCTCGAAACAGACGTAGTTGCTCAGACTGCGCGTGAATTTTCAGGAGAATAAAAAGATGACAGAAAAAGAAATTTTTGACCGTGTTGTAACCATTATCCAAGAGCGACAGGGAGAAGACTTTGTCGTGACGGAGGCTTTGAGTTTGAAAGACGACCTAGATGCAGACTCAGTAGACTTGATGGAGTTCGTCCTAACGCTAGAAGATGAATTTGGTATTGAGATCAGCGATGAGGAAATTGACCAACTTCAAAGTGTGGCAGATGTGGTCGGAACTATTAAAGGTAAGATATAGCAAAAAACAACATGCAAGTCATGTTGTTTTTTTGTTTGCAGGAAAAAGGAAAAATTTGAAACATTTTTGTAGAAATTGCGAATATAGAGATGAGACAGAAAAAAGGAGGAACGTTTATGTATGTGACCGGTTTTTATCCATGGTTCATTAAGTGGTTTTTAAAATAAAAATGAAACAGTTGTTCATTTTCGAATTATTTTTCGAATAGATAGGTAAGGAAAAAGGAAGGAGACTACACGATGTATTTGCCAATCTTATTGCCATGGTTTATCAAATGGTATTTAAAATAAATGAAATTTACCTGTTCATTTTAGATCACTTCTCGAATAGATAAGTGATAAGAACAGGAAGGAAAAAGATTTCAGTAATTTATCCAATCTAGTTTTTAAAATGGTTTAAAGCCTAGAAACTGTAAACTAAAAAAATAAAAATAAAGGAGAAAAAGATGACAAATTTTGACAAAATGGAACAAAACTTTGTAGCTCTTACAGAAGAAGAGTTGACGGATGTGGATGGGGGTTCTGTTACTGCTGTGGTAGTAGGAGGCATCTTACTTATTGGCGGTATTGCTTGGGGATACTTTATGTGATAATAGGAGGATAAAATGAATATGAATAATTTAAATAATTGGACAGAGTTGACAGAAGACGAATTGATGAATACTGATGGAGGCGTGATCACAATAGCTACTATTGGTATTGGAGTGACTATTTTCCTTGGCGGTAGATTAATCGGGCAAGATTTAAAGCGTAGGTTTGGATAAAAAGTGATTAGGTATGAAAAATCGAAAAAATTTAATAGGCGTGCTTTTAATCAGTTTTGGAGCACTCTGCGTTCTAGGTGATTTAAATGTAATTACCTTTAAAGTTGATCAGTATGTAGGCTCGGAATTATGGATTCCGATCCTTATTTTAATGATGAGTTATTTGGATTCAGGCAAAAACAAGGTTTAAAGAGAACTATTGTTAGTGTGTGGCAAATACTATTGAATAGTCATCTTTTAGTTACTACCAATAAAAAATGGAGAAATAAATGAAGATTTCAGAAGAATTTTCAGTAATTATTATATCAGCTTCAGGAATAGTAGGGCTTTTGGTTGGAGTAGCTATTGGATTAGCCAGTATTATTTAAAAAGGAGAGAGAAAAATGAAAAAACTGGATGAAAAATTTGACATCATGACAGAAGCAGACTTATCTGTTACTGAGGGAGGCTTCATTGTTACTACTTCCACAGCAATAGCTTGGGGTGTATTAGGAGTAGCTTCTTATATGTATGGGCGTTATCTAGGAAGTAGACGCTAAGCTAAAAATTTGGGATAAAGTATGTAAGGAAATCAATTATGAATCACAACCTTAATCTCAATACATTGTTACCTAAACTAGCCACTATAGTTCCTTTGTTGGCAATAGCTCTTAATCTCGCGCTCCATGTGATTCGTACAGGTTCATTAGTATCCTTTGATTGGCAATGGACTTTAGTTGGCTTGCTTGCTTCGAGCTATTTTGGTATTTTTTGCAAAGATTTGTCAAAAGATAATTTAAACTATAAATGAAGAATATGAACCAAAAGGATTTTGTGCATGTGAATGGCGGAGTTTTTCCGCCTTTCTTATCAGGTAAATAGGAGTCTACCATGAAACAATTCTTATTAGGATTTGCTGAGGGGTATTTTATCGTATCGCTCATTATCTACATCGCCACGTATTTGATTTTGAAAAATCCGATCAATACCTTGTTTTATCCAGAAACCTATCCGATTCTGCTGGGGTTGTTTTATGTAGGATATAAGGTTAATAAAAAGCAAGTAGAGTGAGAGATTAAGAATGACTTATTATTCTGCGCTAAATGGGTAAGGTAAGATTTAAGAATGCATCACATTGGAGTTTAAAAAAATCGTAATTTAGAACGGTGTTATCTATTCTGACTAGGAATAGATCATACCAGAGGTGGCTTAGAAATAGTAGGGACATTAGAAATTGTAGTAATAAATAGGATGTCGTAAATGTTACTATCAATGATTTATTTGTTCCAAGCTTGCCCAGGGTGACAGTAAAAAGTCAATTTCCTTTTATACCATATTTTTAGTAGGTAGGACACTTGTTCTGCCTATTTTCTTTAGCAAAAAGTGCCAGTTGAGGTGTTTATTTGGAGTTTTACATGTATTTTTTGATAAAATAGGTATAGAAATTAGGAAAGTTGGAGAAAAGAAATGAAGAAGGTTTTAGGCTATTGTTTAGTATTTGTTTTTCTATTTTTAATGAATATTCTCATCTTTACGATACTAGCAACTCTTGGATTTCAGGTGACAATGAGTGAAAGTAGTTATCTGGTACCCCCTGTGTTTTCGTTTATCGTTTTATATACCATTCATAAAAGAGGTGGGAAAGGTAAGAAATCTGTGTAATTGAATGATCTAGGCAGGACTCTTGTTCTGCCTATTTTCTTTGACAAAAAGTGCTGTTCAGGTATGAATATTGTTTTTTCAGAAATAATTTTCCGATTTCTTCTTCGTTTGGTTAAAATAATCTTACAAAGTTTTTAAGAGATTGTTAGAAAAAAGGAGATGGATATGAAATTTGGGAAAAAACACTATCGTCCTCAGGTGGATCAGATGGATTGCGGCGTGGCTTCCTTGGCTATGATATTTAGCTACTACGGTAGTTATTACTCCTTGGCTCATCTACGAGAGTTGGCCAAGACGACCATGGATGGGACGACTGCTTTGGGGCTTGTAAAGGTGGCAGAGGAGCTTGGCTTTGAGACGCGGGCTATCAAGGCGGATATGACGCTCTTTGATCTGCCTGATTTGACTTTTCCTTTTGTAGCCCATGTGCTCAAGGAAGGGAAATTGCTCCACTACTATGTGGTGACAGGTCAGGATAAGAAGACCATCCATATCGCTGATCCAGATCCTGGTGTCAAGCTGACCAAGATTTCCCGTGAGCGATTTGCGCAAGAGTGGACAGGGGTCAGTCTCTTTATGGCGCCATCTCCAGACTATAAACCTCATAAGGAGAAAAAACAGGGGCTCCTATCCTTCTTGCCCATCTTATTCAAACAGCGTGGCTTAATTACCAATATCGTACTAGCGACACTCTTGGTAACCCTGATTAACATTGTGGGTTCTTATTATCTGCAGTCTATCATTGATACCTATGTGCCAGATCAGATGCGTTCGACGCTGGGTATCATCTCTATTGGTTTGGTCATCGTCTATATCCTCCAGCAAATTTTGTCCTACGCGCAGGAGTATCTCTTACTTGTTTTGGGGCAACGTCTGTCAATTGATGTGATTTTATCCTACATCAAGCATGTTTTTCACCTGCCAATGTCCTTTTTTGCGACACGCAGGACAGGGGAAATCGTGTCTCGTTTCACGGATGCTAACAGTATCATTGACGCGCTAGCGTCGACCATTTTATCTATCTTTTTGGATGTGTCGACGATTCTGATTATTTCGCTTGTCTTGTTTTCACAAAATATGACACTCTTTTTCATTAGTCTACTTGCGCTTCCCATCTATACAGTGATTATCTTTGCCTTTATGAAGCCTTTTGAAAAGATGAATCGGGACACTATGGAAGCCAATGCGGTTCTGTCTTCTTCTATCATCGAGGACATCAATGGTATTGAGACCATTAAGTCTTTGACCAGTGAAAGTTCACGCTATCAAAAGATTGACAAGGAATTTGTAGCTTATCTGAAAAAATCCTTTACCTATAGTCGAGCAGAAAGTCAACAAAAGGCTCTTAAAAAGCTTGCTCAGCTTCTGCTCAATGTTGCTGTTCTCTGGATGGGAGCTGTTCTTGTCATGGATGGCAAGATGAGCTTGGGTCAGCTGATTACCTATAGCACCCTGCTTGTTTACTTTACCAATCCTTTGGAAAATATCATCAACCTACAAACCAAACTTCAGACAGCGCAGGTTGCCAATAATCGCTTAAATGAGGTTTATCTAGTGGCTTCGGAGTTTGAGGAGAAGAAAACGGTAGAAGATTTGAGTATGATGAAGGGGGATATGACCCTTAAACAAGTTCACTATAAGTATGGCTATGGTCGTGATGTCTTGTCGGATATCAATTTGACGATCCCACAAGATTCTAAAGTGGCTTTCGTGGGAATTTCAGGATCAGGCAAGACAACTTTGGCCAAGATGATGGTTAATTTTTACGATCCAAGTCAGGGAGAGATTAGTCTGGGTGGTGTCAATCTTAATCAGATTGATAAAAAGGCCCTGCGCCAGTACATCAACTATCTGCCTCAACAGCCCTATGTCTTTAACGGAACGATTTTGGAGAATCTTCTCCTTGGAGCCAAGGAGGGGGACGACTCAGGAAGATATCTTACGGGCTGTTGAATTGGCCGAGATTCGGGAGGATATCGAGAGGATGCCACTGAATTACCAGACAGAATTAACTTCGGATGGGGCAGGGATTTCTGGTGGGCAACGGCAACGAATCGCTCTGGCGCGTGCTCTCTTGACAGATGCGCCTGTCTTGATATTGGATGAGGCGACCAGCAGTCTGGATATCTTGACAGAGAAGCGGATTGTGGATAATCTCATGGCTTTAGACAAGACCTTGATTTTCATCGCCCACCGCTTGACCATCGCTGAGCGGACAGAGAAGGTTGTTGTCTTGGATCAGGGTAAGATTGTCGAAGAAGGCAATCATGCTGATTTGCTTGCTCGAGGTGGATTTTACGCCCATTTGGTGAATAGCTAGAAAGAGGAGAAGATGCAACCAGAATTTTTAGAAAGTGCGGAGTTTTACAATCGTCGTTACCATAATTTTTCCAGTCGGGTGATTTTACCTATGTCGCTCCTACTCGTGTTTTTACTGGGATTTGCAGTTTTTGCAGAGAAGGAGATTAGTTTATCTACCAGAGCAACTGTCGAACCTAGTCGGATTATTGCCAACATCCAGTCGACTAGCAATCAACGCATCGTGGCCAATTATCTAGAAGAAAACAAACTAGTCAAGCAGGGGGATCTCCTCGTTCAGTACCAGCAAGGGGCGGAAGCTGTTCAAGCTGAAGCATACGCCAATCAGTTGGAGATGTTTAAGGATCAAAAAAAACAGTTAGGTTATTTGCAATCCAGTTTGAAAGAGGGGAGTGATCAATTCCCAGAGGCAGATAAGTTTGGTTACCAGGAGATGTTTCGAGATTATCTCAGCCAAGCGAATGGTCTCAGAAGTAATGTTTCTCAGCAAAATGCCAGCATCTCCTCGCAGAATGCGGCAGCAAGTCAGAGCCAGGCCGAGATTGGCAATCTTATCAGCCAAACAGAGGATAAAATCCGAGACTACAAAACAGCTAAGTCAGCGATTGAAACAGGAGCTCAATTGGATAGTCAAAATGCGGCTTACTCTTTTTATCAGACCTATAAAAACCAAGCTGGAGAAGATCCGCAAGCTAAATCGCAAGTTATTGCGCAAGTGGATGCTCAAATTGCCCAGCTAGAGTCTAGTTTAGCTACCTATCGTGTGCAGTATGCGGGTTCTGGAGCTCAACAAGCCCACGCAACGGGACTAGATAGTCAACTGGAATCGCTCAAATCTCAGCACCTAGTTAAAGTCGGTCAGGAATTAACTCTTCTAGATCAGAAAATTTTAGAAGCAGAGTCGGGTAAGAAAGTCCAGGGAGGTCTCCTCGATAAGGGGAAGATTACAGCAAGTGAGGATGGGGTGCTTCACCTCAATCCTGAGACTAGTGAATCTACGATGGTCGCAGAAGGAACCCTGCTAGCCCAACTCTATCCATCCTTGGAAAAAGAAGGAAAAACCAAACTCACAGCCTATCTCAGTTCAAAAGATGTTGCTAGAGTCAAGATTGGGGACTCTGTCCGTTATACAACGACTAATGATGCCAAGAATCAAATTTTCCTGGATTCTACGATTACAAGTATTGATGCGACAGCTACCAAGACTGAAAAGGGAAATTTCTTTAAAATAGAGGCGGAGACCAGTCTGACTCCTGAGCAGGCTGAAAAACTTCGTTATGGTTTAGAAGGCCGCCTACAGATGATTACAGGAAAGAAAAGCTACCTCCGTTATTTTTGGGATCAATTTTTGAATAAAGGGTAATATTCGTGTTTTTCAAAGGATAAATGATTTTAAAACTGTAAGAAGAGTTCATCTTGCAGTTTTTCTTTACGCTTAAAATAGGAAAACGTTATTTATTCGTAAAAACCTTGAATTTTTCATGCTTTTGTGGTAGAATGTGCTCAAGTAAAACGAAAGGCGAACTTTAAAATGTCAAAACAACTGATCTATTCGGGAAAAGCCAAGGATATCTATACAACTGAGGATGAAAATCTCATTATTTCAACTTACAAGGACCAGGCAACTGCCTTCAACGGTGTCAAGAAGGAGCAGATTGCGGGCAAGGGAGTGTTAAATAATCAGATTTCATCTTTTATTTTTGAGAAATTAAATGCGGCTGGTGTGGAGACTCATTTTGTGGAGAAAATTTCAGACACGGAACAGCTCAATAAAAAGGTTGAGATTATTCCTTTGGAAGTTGTGCTCCGCAACTACACGGCTGGCTCCTTTTCAAAACGTTTTGGTGTAGAAGAAGGTATCGCATTTGAGACTCCAATTGTCGAATTTTACTATAAAAATGATGATTTGGATGATCCCTTTATCAATGACGAGCATGTGAAATTCCTTAAAATTGCGGATGATCAGCAGATTGCTTACTTGAAGGAAGAAACCCGTCGTATCAATGAGCTCTTGAAGGCTTGGTTCGCTGAGATTGGACTTAAATTGATTGACTTTAAGCTAGAGTTCGGTTTTGACAAGGATGGTAAGATTATCTTGGCAGACGAATTTTCACCAGATAACTGCCGTTTGTGGGATGCGGATGGCAACCACATGGACAAGGATGTTTTCCGCCGTGGCTTGGGTGAATTGACTGATGTCTACGAGATTGTCTGGGAAAAGTTGCAGGAATTGAAATAATCTGTTTGCAAGAGCTGAAATAAAGGAATAAGAATTGATGGATAAACGTATTTTTGTTGAAAAAAAGGCTGATTTTCAGGTCAAGTCAGAGAGTTTGGTAAGAGAACTCCAGCACAACTTGGGACTGTCAACCCTGAAAAGTATCCGCATCGTGCAAGTTTATGATGTCTTTGATTTGGCAGAGGACTTGTTTGCGCCTGCAGAGAAACACATCTTCTCTGAGCAGGTGACCGACCATGTATTGGACGAAGCGGCTGTGCAAGCGGATCTTGCTAACTATGCTTTCTTTGCCATTGAAAGCCTGCCAGGGCAGTTTGACCAACGTGCAGCTTCTTCACAGGAAGCCTTGCTTTTGCTGGGAAGTTCGAGTGATGTGACGGTCAATACAGCCCAACTTTATCTGGTCAATAAAGATATTGATGCGACTGAGTTGGAAGCGGTCAAGAACTACTTGCTCAACCCAGTTGATTCTCGTTTCAAGGACATCACGACAGGGATTGCCAAGCAGGAATTTTCAGAGTCAGACAAGACTATTCCAAAATTGACTTTCTTTGAAAGTTATACGGCAGAAGACTTTGCTCGCTACAAGGCCAAGCAAGGGATGGCCATGGAAGTGGATGATTTGCTCTTTATCCAAGACTACTTCAAGTCAATCGGGCGCGTGCCGACAGAAACAGAGCTCAAGGTTTTGGACACTTATTGGTCTGACCACTGCCGTCACACGACTTTTGAGACGGAGTTGAAACAGATTGATTTCTCAGCTTCTAAATTCCAAAAGCAATTGCAGGCGACTTATGACAAGTATATTGCCATGCGTGATGAACTAGGTCGGTCTGAAAAGCCACAAACTTTGATGGATATGGCGACTATTTTTGGTCGTTATGAGCGTGCTAATGGTCGTTTGGACGATATGGAAGTGTCTGACGAAATCAATGCCTGCTCGGTTGAAATCGAAGTGGACGTTGATGGTGTCAAGGAACCTTGGCTCCTTATGTTCAAAAACGAAACCCACAACCACCCAACGGAAATTGAGCCATTTGGTGGAGCGGCTACTTGTATCGGTGGCGCCATTCGTGACCCGTTGTCAGGGCGTTCCTACGTTTACCAAGCTATGCGTATTTCAGGTGCTGGTGACATTACAGCGCCGATTTCAGAAACGCGCGCTGGGAAATTGCCACAACAAGTCATTTCGAAAACAGCGGCTCATGGTTATTCTTCGTATGGTAACCAAATTGGTCTTGCAACGACTTACGTTCGTGAATACTTCCACCCAGGCTTTGTAGCTAAACGTATGGAGCTAGGTGCCGTTGTTGGTGCTGCTCCTAAGGAAAATGTAGTCCGTGAAAAACCAGAAGCAGGTGACGTGATTATATTGCTAGGTGGTAAGACTGGACGTGATGGTGTCGGTGGTGCGACAGGCTCTTCTAAGGTTCAAACAGTTGAGTCTGTAGAGACTGCTGGTGCAGAGGTTCAAAAAGGGAATGCCATCGAAGAACGCAAGATTCAACGTCTTTTCCGTAATGGCGATGTCACTCGTCTTATCAAGAAATCCAACGATTTTGGTGCTGGTGGTGTCTGTGTGGCCATCGGTGAATTGGCAGACGGTCTTGAAGTAGACCTCAATAAGGTTCCTCTGAAATACCAAGGCTTGAATGGTACAGAAATTGCTATCTCTGAATCTCAAGAACGGATGGCAGTTGTGGTGCGTCCTCAAGACGTAGATGCCTTCGTTGCAGAATGTAATAAAGAAAATATTGATGCTGTTGTTGTGGCAACAGTGACAGAAAAACCAAATCTAGTCATGCACTGGAATGGTGAAACGATTGTCGACTTGGAACGCCGTTTCCTTGATACAAACGGTGTGCGCGTGGTCGTCGATGCCAAGGTTGTGGACAAGGATGTCAAGCTTCCAGAAGAACGTCAAACATCTGCTGAAACACTTGAAGCTGATACCCTTGCGGTTCTATCTGATCTCAACCATGCGAGTCAAAGGCTTACAAACTATCTTTGACTGTTCGGTCGGTCGTTCAACGGTCAATCACCCACTTGGTGGTCGCTACCAACTCACACCAACTGAGGCATCTGTGCAAAAATTGCCAGTTCAGCACGGTGTGACGCATACTGCGTCAGTCATGGCCCAAGGATTCAACCCTTATGTGGCAGAATGGTCTCCATATCATGGCGCTGCTTATGCGGTTATCGAAGCAACCGCTCGTTTGGTTGCTGCTGGTGCAAACTGGTCTAAGGCTCGCTTCTCTTACCAAGAGTATTTCGAGCGGATGGACAAACAAGCTGAGCGTTTCGGTCAGCCAGTAGCAGCTCTCCTAGGTTCTATCGAAGCACAAATCCGGCTTGGCTTGCCATCTATCGGTGGTAAGGACTCTATGTCTGGTACTTTTGAAGAATTGACTGTACCGCCAACCTTGGTTGCCTTTGGGGTGACGACGGCAGATAGCCGTAAGGTGCTTTCTCCAGAGTTCAAGACTGCTGGTGAAAACATCTACTACATACCAGGTCAAGCTCTAGCACAAGAAATTGACTTTGATCTTATCAAGTCTAATTTTGCTCAATTTGAAGCTATCCAAGCTGGACACAAAGTAACATCTGCATCAGCTGTTAAATACGGAGGTGTCCTTGAAAGCTTGGCTCTTGCTACTTTTGGGAACCATATTGGTGCAGAGGTGACCTTGCCTGAACTTGAGATAGCTTTGACAGCTCAATTGGGTGGATTTGTCTTCACCTCTCCTGAAGAAATCACTGGAGTAGAGAAAATCGGTCAAACGAAAGCAGACTTTACACTCCTTGTCAACGGTGTGAAGCTAGATGGACAGAAACTTGACAGTGCCTTCCAAGGAAAACTGGAAGAAGTTTACCCAACTGAATTTGCCCAAGCAAAAGAATTGGAAGAAGTACCAGCTGTCGCTTCTGACGCAGTCATCAAAGCCAAGGAAACTATTGAAAAACCTGTGGTTTACATCCCAGTCTTCCCAGGTACCAACTCAGAATATGACTCAGCTAAGGCCTTCGAAAAAGAAGGTGCAGAGGTTAACTTGGTACCATTTGTGACCTTGAATGAAGAAGCCATTGTCAAGTCAGTTGAAACCATGGTTGACAACATCGGCAAGGCTAACATCCTCTTCTTTGCAGGTGGCTTCTCAGCTGCGGATGAACCGGATGGATCAGCTAAGTTTATTGTCAATATCCTTCTTAATGAAAAAGTGCGTGCAGCCATTGATAGCTTTATCGCTGGTGGTGGCTTGATTATTGGTATCTGTAATGGATTCCAAGCCTTGGTCAATCAGGTCTTCTTCCATACGGGAACTTCGAGGATGCCAGCAGTACTAGCCCAACCCTCTTCTACAATGATGCCAACCAGCACGTGGCCAAGATGGTGGAAACTCGGATTGCCAATACCAACTCACCATGGTTGGCTGGAGTACAAGTGGGCGATATCCATGCCATTCCAGTATCGCATGGTGAAGGGAAATTTGTCGTGACGGCTGAGGAATTTGCAGAGCTCCGTGACAATGGTCAAATCTTTAGCCAATACGTTGACTTTGACGGCAAACCAAGTATGGATTCTAAGTACAATCCGAATGGTTCGGTAAATGCCATCGAAGGAATTACCAGCAAGAATGGTCAAATCATCGGTAAGATGGGACACTCAGAACGTTATGAAGACGGTCTTTTCCAAAACATCCCAGGAAATAAAGACCAGCACCTGTTTGCGTCGGCTGTTAAATACTTTACTGGAAAATAAGACTTACATATTTTCTAATAGATAGTATCCGTAATGTAAAAGTCATGTAGATTTAGCTCATGGTGCTACACAAATAAAAATTAGGTATAAAAAATGACATACGAAGTAAAATCTCTTAATGAAGAATGTGGTGTTTTCGGTATCTGGGGACATCCAGATGCTGCAAAATTGACCTATTTTGGTCTCCACAGTCTTCAGCACCGTGGTCAGGAGGGGGCAGGAATCCTCTCCAATGATCAGGGGCAATTGAAGCGCCATCGTGATATGGGGCTTTTATCAGAAGTCTTCAAAAATCCAGCTAATTTGGATAAATTGACTGGTACGAGCGCGATTGGGCATGTTCGTTATGCGACGGCTGGCGAAGCTTCTGTAGATAATATCCAGCCCTTCCTTTTTCGCTTTCATGATATGCAGTTTGGACTTGCTCACAATGGAAATCTGACCAATGCCGAATCGCTCAAGAAAGAATTGGAACAAAGTGGCGCTATTTTCAGTTCAACTTCGGACTCGGAAATCTTGGCTCACCTCATTCGTCGGAGTCACAATCCGAACTTGATGGGTAAAATCAAGGAAGCACTTAGTCTCGTCAAAGGTGGCTTTGCTTATATCCTGCTATTTGAGGACAAGTTGGTTGCGGCCCTTGACCCTAATGGCTTCCGTCCGCTTTCTATCGGGAAAATGGCCAATGGAGCAGTTGTTGTTTCCTCTGAAACTTGTGCTTTTGAAGTCATTGGTGCCGAGTGGATTCGCGATGTAAAACCAGGAGAGATTGTAATCGTGGATGGCAATGGGATTCAGTACGATAGTTATACGAATGATACCCAGTTGGCGATTTGCTCTATGGAGTATATCTACTTTGCCCGTCCTGACTCTAATATCCATGGTGTCAACGTCCATACAGCTCGCAAACGTATGGGGGCTCAATTGGCGCGTGAGTTCAAGCACGAAGCGGATATTGTGGTCGGTGTGCCAAATTCCTCACTCAGCGCAGCTATGGGATTTGCAGAAGAATCTGGTCTGCCAAATGAAATGGGTCTTATCAAGAATCAATACACGCAACGTACCTTTATCCAACCGACTCAAGAATTGCGGGAGCAAGGGGTACGGATGAAACTGTCTGCTGTTTCGGGTGTTGTCAAAGGCAAACGTGTGGTGATGATTGATGATTCCATTGTTCGCGGGACAACCTCTCGCCGTATCGTTCAGCTCTTGAAAGAAGCGGGGGCTTCTGAAGTTCACGTTGCTATTGGCAGTCCAGCGCTAGCTTATCCATGTTTTTACGGGATTGATATCCAGACGCGTCAGGAGCTGATTGCGGCCAATCATACGGTCGAGGAAACTCGTCAAATCATTGGTGCGGACAGTCTGACTTATCTTTCGATTGATGGTTTGATTGATTCTATCGGCATCGAAACAGATGCGCCAAACGGTGGTCTCTGTGTCGCTTACTTTGACGGCGACTACCCAACTTCCTCTCTACGACTATGAGGAAGACTATCGTAGCAGTTTGGATGAAAAGACCAGTTTTTACAAATAGGCGGATGACGACTCTCCATTAAAGAAAAGGAATGAACAAAATGACGAATAAAAATGCTTATGCGCAATCCGGTGTGGATGTTGAAGCGGGTTATGAAGTTGTTGAACGAATTAAAAAGCATGTAGCTCGTACGGAGCGTGCAGGTGTTATGGGAGCTCTAGGTGGTTTCGGTGGTATGTTTGACCTTTCAAGACTGGGGTTAAAGAGCCTGTCTTGATTTCGGGAACTGACGGTGTTGGAACCAAGCTCATGCTGGCTATCAAATACGATAAGCACGATACCATCGGTCAGGACTGTGTGGCAATGTGTGTCAACGACATCATCGCTGCAGGTGCGGAGCCTCTTTACTTCCTTGACTACGTAGCGACAGGGAAGAATGAACCAGCTAAACTAGAACAAGTCGTTGCTGGTGTGGCAGAAGGTTGTGTGCAGGCAGGCGCTGCTCTCATCGGTGGGGAAACGGCTGAAATGCCTGGTATGTATGGCGCAGATGACTATGATTTGGCTGGTTTTGCAGTCGGTGTAGCTGAAAAATCTCAAATCATAGATGGTTCAAAAGTAGCTGAAGGTGATGTGATTCTTGGACTTGCTTCAAGTGGTATTCACTCAAATGGTTACTCACTCGTTCGTCGTGTCTTTGCGGACTATACAGGTGAGGAAGTCTTACCAGAATTGGAGGGCAAGAAACTCAAGGAAGTTCTGCTTGAGCCGACTCGTATCTATGTCAAGGCTGTCTTGCCACTCATCAAGGAAGGGTTGGTCAACGGTATTGCCCACATCACAGGAGGTGGTTTCATCGAAAATGTCCCTCGTATGTTTGCAGATGACCTAGCTGCGGAAATTGAAGAAGACAAAGTACCAGTGCTTCCGATTTTCAAAGCCCTTGAAAAATACGGTGAAATCAAGCACGAAGAAATGTTTGAAATCTTCAATATGGGTGTGGGACTCATGTTGGCAGTTAGACCTGAAAATGTAGATCGTGTCAAGGAATCGCTGGATGAACCAGTCTATGAAATTGGTCGCATCGTCAAGAAAGAAAACGAAAGTGTCATCATCAAATGAAAAAAATAGCGGTTTTTGCCTCTGGTAATGGCTCGAATTTTCAGGTGATTGCCGAAGAGTTTCCGGTGGAGTTTGTCTTTTCAGACCATCGTGACGCCTATGTGTTGGAGCGGGCAGAAAAGCTCGGCGTCCTGTCCTATGCTTTTGAACTCAAGGAGTTTGAGAACAAGGCAGACTACGAAGCAGCCCTTGTCGAACTCTTGGAAGAACATCAGATTGACTTGGTTTGCCTCGCCGGCTACATGAAAATCGTTGGGCCAACCTTATTGTCAGCTTATGAGGGCCGAATTATCAACATTCATCCTGCCTACCTGCCAGAATTTCCAGGAGCTCATGGGATTGAGGACGCTTGGAATGCTGGTGTTGCTGAGAGTGGCGTCACCATTCACTGGGTGGACTCTGGTGTGGATACAGGAAAGGTTATCAAACAAGTCCGTGTGCCACGTCTAGCTGATGATACCATCGAAAGCTTTGAAGCTCGCATTCATGAAGCGGAGTACAAGTTGTATCCGGAAGTTATTAGAGAATTGTTGGACAAATAAATGAAAAAATGGTTGGAAACATTTGCCTTGATTAGCTTGGCAATCGTTCTACGTTTACTGGTAAATTTCTTCTTCCCAGAGTTTCCTTATTGGGGGAAATTTTTACTGACAGTAATTTTGGGAGTCATGGTAATTGTCTCCCTATACTTTATAAAAAGAAAATTGCCTAGGTAGAGAGTTTGAAAATGAAAGGAAATAATATGACTAAACGCGCCTTAATCAGCGTCTCAGACAAAACGGGCATTGTTGAATTTGCCCAAGAACTTAAAAACTTGGTTGGGATATCATCTCGACAGGTGGGACAAAGGTTACCCTTGATAATGCTGGGGTGGAGACCATTGCAATTGATGATGTGACGGGTTTTCCAGAGATGATGGACGGTCGTGTCAAGACCCTTCACCCAAATATCCATGGCGGACTCCTCGCTCGTCGTGATCTCGACAGCCACCTAGAGGCTGCCAAAGAGAATCAGATTGAACTCATCGACCTTGTAGTGGTCAATCTTTATCCATTCAAGGAAACGATTCTCAAACCAGATGTGACTTACGCTGATGCGGTGGAGAATATCGATATCGGCGGGCCATCTATGCTTCGGTCAGCAGCCAAAAACCATGCCAGCGTAACAGTTGTGGTAGATCCTACTGACTACGCTGTGGTTTTGGACGAATTGGCAGCCAATGGTGAAACGACTTACGAAACGCGTCAACGTTTGGCAGCTAAGGTTTTCCGTCACACAGCAGCTTATGATGCCTTGATTGCAGAATACTTCACAGCTCAAGTGGGTGAAGAAAAACCTGAAAAACTCACTCTGACTTATGACCTTAAGCAACCAATGCGTTATGGGGAAATCCTCAGCAGGATGCGGATTTCTACCAGAAAGCTTTGCCGACAGACTACTCAATTGCATCAGCGAAACAGCTCAACGGTAAGGAATTGTCCTTTAACAATATCCGTGACGCTGATGCGGCCATTCGTATTATTCGTGACTTCAAAGATCGTCCAACCGTTGTGGCTTTGAAACACATGAACCCGTGCGGTATCGGTCAAGCTGATGATATCGAAACTGCTTGGGACTACGCTTATGAGTCTGACCCAGTGTCTATCTTTGGTGGAATTGTCGTTCTTAACCGTGAGGTGGATGCTACGACAGCTGAGAAGATGCACGGCGTTTTCCTTGAAATCATCATCGCACCGAGCTATACGGATGAAGCGCTAGCCATTTTGACCAATAAAAAGAAAAACTTGCGCATCCTTGCCTTGCCATTTGATGCTCAAGATGCCAGTGAGGTAGAGGCAGAATACACAGGCGTGGTTGGTGGACTTCTTGTGCAAAACCAAGACGTGGTCAAGGAAAGCCCAGCTGACTGGCAAGTAGTGACCAAACGCCAGCCAACCGAGATAGAAGCGACAGCTCTTGAGTTCGCTTGGAAAGCCATCAAGTACGTCAAATCAAACGGAATCATCATCACCAACGACCACATGACACTTGGCGTTGGCCCAGGTCAAACAAACCGAGTGGCCTCTGTTCGTATTGCGATTGACCAAGCCAAAGACCGCCTTGACGGCGCTGTGCTTGCTTCCGATGCCTTCTTCCCATTCGCGGATAACGTGGAAGAAATCGCCAAAGCAGGTATCAAAGCCATCATCCAACCAGGTGGATCTGTCCGTGACCAAGAGTCCATCGAAGCAGCGGATAAATACGGCTTGACCATGGTCTTTACAGGCGTGAGACACTTTAGACATTAAGAAGACAAAGTTTCAATATAAACAAAAATTGATTATAATAACATTTGTAAAAAGTAAGCCGTAAGGCTTGCTTTTTGGTATAATTGTAATAAATAAAACTATCAAGGAGTATATGCATGCCTTTAATTGAGAAATTTAAAATTAATAATCTTCATAATTATTATGATGTTGAGTTGAATTTTAAGAATGATAAGACTATTTACATTGGAGAAAATGGTATTGGTAAGACGACTATTCTTTCGATGCTATATTATTTGCTTGATTTAAACTATGAAAGATTATCAAAATATATTTTTGAGAGTCTTGAAATTGAATTTGAAGGGAAAAAAAGTGTAAAAATAACTAAAAGTGATATTAAGCATATAAATTCAGTAGTCAGAAGTCGCAAGGGACGATATCCGAAATTTATAGTTGATGAATTAATTAATGAAATTGAACAAGACGAAAATTTGATGAACGAACTATTGAAATTAGAGACTACGACAGATTTTATATTTAATTTCGAATTAAGAAAATTATATGAAAAATATTCATTATTGCATAATTATCCCAAACCTCTTATTCAAGAACTCATGGTTGAGGTTTTAGAGAGAATTAATCCTTCAGGGTACATGGAACTAATAGGCTATATAGAGGAATTAAAAAATAAGTATAAAATTTTATACTTCCCAACTTATAGAAGAATTGAGGAAGATTTACGTAAATTAAATATAGGTCCTAGAAATGTTGCTCCTGGAGAAGAGATATTAAATAGTAAATTTAGTGGAGAATTAATTCATTTTGGTATGGAAGATGTCGACCATAGGATAAAAGAACTATTAAATAAGATTAGTAAGGAAACCAACGAAAGTTACAATAATATGACTAGTGGTTTACTAAATACTTTTTCTAATGGGGAAAGTATTAAAATTTCTGGTGAGAATTTTGATCCTGAAGAAGTAGATATCGCTCTGTCTAGATTAGGTGATAAAATAACTGATGAAACTAAATCTATAATTTTAAGTAAGATACGTCAAGGTGTTTTGCACGAAGATAAATATTTGGACTATCTTGTTTCAAGTATTCTTGAAAATTATAGAACTTTGGCAGATATTGATAGTAGGATTAATGATTTTAATCAAAGAGTAAATAAATATTTGTTTAGGAAAAAAATTTTTATTATAATCCACAGTCGTTAAGGTTAGATATCAAGAGGATTGATAGTAACGAGGAGACTATTTTTAAGAAAAGTCAGGATGGAGAAATAGTTGAAGATATTATTGATTTAAGTAATCTTTCATCGGGTGAAAAACAGTTAATTTCAACCTTTTCCAAGATATTTTTAGAAGATGAAAAAGAACTTGTTATTCTGTTTGATGAGCCGGAGTTATCTTTATCCGTTCCATGGCAAGAGGAATTTATTTATGATATTTCTCAAGCAAGTAAGTGTAAATTTTTATTAACAGTAACTCATTCTCCATTCATATATAAAAATCTCCTACCTTATGCGAAAGAGATTGATAAGTGTATTAAGGAAACTTCGCAAAATAGAGATAATAAATTTACATATTTCTTTTTAGATGACGATAATGATGATGAACTGCCTTTTTAAATAAGGGGGATATAATTTGAAATCAGTAACAATAGAAAATCACCTAGAAAGTTTGACAGAATCCTCAGTTATTTGGGAAAGGTATACGAGAGATGCTAAGGCTAACCCTAATAGATATTTTGTATTTTATGAAGGAAAAGATAGGCAGTATTATGATTGTCGAATACGAAATTTCACTAAAAATTACAATGCATATGAGGTTGGTGGTAAGAGTAAAGTGTTGCAATTAGTTGATAAATTTACTCATGAGGAGGGTTATAAATTAAAGAATAAATTATTTTTTATAGATAAAGACTATGAAAAACACCGGTTAGATTCGGATGTATATATGACTCCAAAATATGCAGTTGAGAACTTTTACGTAAGCCATACAGCAATCGAGAGAATACTGAAAACACATTTTGGAATAAATGAAGATGATCCAGAGTTTGGCAAGGTATTAGATTTTTTTAATGAAAGATATAAAGAATTTATTCAACATCTGACGGATATGAATCTATGGGCTATTTGTTGTCAATTAAATGGGGTCAAAATAGACTTTGATTTGTTGGGGTTGAAAAATAATGCAGATAATATTTTAAAAGTTAAGTATAAAAAGTTAGAATTATCAGTTGAAGATATTAGTTTCTATTATTTTGAGAGGAAGTATGGTGAAAAATTAAGGGAGAAATCTGAAAGCGGGCTTGAGAAGAATGGTAGAGATTATACTGCTGAGCTATCTTATTTCATGGATAAAAAAGAATATATACGCAGTACTTTTGCCAATGATGTAGAGGAGTACCGTAGCTGTATAGAGAATTATTTTAGAGGTAAACAGTTGTTATGGTTTTTAAAAGAGTTTATATTATCCGTAGAAAATAAAAGTGGAGGTATTCTGCAAAAACAATTTTTTATTGATGATAGAAATATAATGACAGTGTTTACTAATTGTGCAGACACGCCTGAGTGTTTGAATGACTACTTGAAAAGAAAATGTTGCTTGATATTCAACTAGTCTTTATTATATGTGGAAATTATATAAGATTAGTTGAAACTTTGAGTAAATTTTTAGACATTAAGAAGACAAAAGGGAAGAAAACAGTTTCTTTCCTTTTTTTGTCTAAAACGCGGAGCGGAACGAGATTAAAACGAACGTTTGTGATATAATATTAGTAAATAATTCGCAAAAGAGGTTGAAAGATGAAGCTGTTAGTTGTCGGTTCGGGTGGTCGTGAACATGCGATTGCTAAGAAGTTGCTTGAATCAAAAGACGTTGAAAAGGTCTTTGTAGCTCCTGGAAATGACGGAATGACTCTGGATGGTCTGGAATTGATAAATATCTCTATTTCCGAACATTCTAAGTTAATTGAGTTTGCAAAGGTCAACGGTATCGCTTGGACATTCATTGGGCCGGATGATGCTCTTGCCGCTGGAATCGTGGATGATTTTAACAATGCTGGGCTCAAGGCCTTTGGTCCGACTAGGGCTGCAGCGGAGCTGGAGTGGTCCAAGGATTTTGCTAAGGAAATCATGGTCAAATATGACGTTCCGACAGCAGCTTATGGCACATTTTCAGATTTCGAGGAGGCCAAGACTTACATCGAAGAGAAAGGCGCTCCAACCGTTGTTAAGGCGGATGGATTGGCGCTTGGGAAAGGTGTTGTCGTTGCTGAAACGGTTGAGCAAGCAGTAGAAGCCGCTCACGAGATGCTTTTAGACAATAAATTCGGTGATTCTGGTGCGCGTGTGGTCATCGAGGAATTCCTTGACGGGGAAGAGTTTTCACTCTTTGCCTTTGTCAATGGGGACAAGTTCTACATTATGCCGACGGCTCAGGATCACAAACGTGCTTACGATGGCGACAAGGGCCCTAACACGGGCGGTATGGGAGCTTATGCGCCAGTTCCTCACTTGCCACAGAGCGTGGTTGACACAGCTGTTGACACTATTGTCAAGCCGGTTCTTGAAGGCATGATCAAAGAAGGGCGTCCCTACCTTGGTGTGCTTTACGCGGGGCTTATCTTGACAGCTGATGGACCGAAAGTCATCGAGTTCAACTCACGCTTTGGAGACCCTGAAACGCAAATCATCTTGCCTCGTTTGACATCTGACTTTGCACAAAATATCACGGATATTCTTGATGGCAAGGAGCCAAACATCACGTGGACGGATAAGGGTGTGACTCTGGGTGTGGTTGTCGCATCCAAGGGTTACCCGCTAGACTATGAAAAAGGTGTCAAGCTTCCAACCAAGACCGAGGGCGACATCATCACTTACTATGCAGGGGCTAAGTTTGCGGAGAATAGCAGAGCACTGCTATCAAACGGCGGACGTGTCTATATGCTTGTCACCACAGCAGACACCGTCAAAGAAACCCAAGATATCATCTACAAAGAACTCGCCCAACAAAACACAGAAGGCCTCTTCTACCGAACAGATATCGGAAGCAAGGCTATTAAGTAAAGATATAAGAATAACGCGACGAAGTCGCCAAATACGATAATGGTCGTTTGACTTGCGAGCATTAGCGAGCTAATATAGAGCAATCACCGCCGTTGTGAAAGAACGATTGGATTATAAGTCAATCGTTCAGGGAAATCGGAAGACCTTGGGCTTCCGATTTAGGCATGAAACACCTTTGGTGGCTGCTGCCGTCCCTCACAACCTAAGGTGATTGTTGAAAGGAAGAAAAGGAAAAATTATGACTAAACCAGTAATTTCCATCATCATGGGCTCAAAATCCGACTGGGCAACCATGCAAAAAACAGCTGAAGTTTTAGATCGCTTCGGTGTTGCCTACGAAAAGAAAGTCGTCTCTGCCCATCGCACGCCCGACCTCATGTTTCAGCATGCCGAAGAAGCCCGCAGTCGTGGTATCAAGGTCATTATCGCAGGTGCGGGCGGCGCAGCCCATTTGCCAGGAATGGTCGCAGCCAAAACAACCCTTCCTGTCATCGGTGTACCTGTCAAATCGCGTGCTCTTAGCGGTGTGGACTCGCTCTACTCTATCGTACAGATGCCGGGTGGCGTGCCTGTGGCGACAATGGCTATCGGTGAAGCAGGTGCGACAAATGCGGCACTCTTTGCCCTCCGTCTCCTGTCAGTAGAGGATCAGGCTATCGCGACAGCGTTGGCTGATTTCGCAGAAGAACAAGGAAAAATCGCAGAGGAGTCTACAAATGAGCTCATCTAAAACAATCGGAATTATCGGTGGTGGTCAGCTGGGACAGATGATGGCCATTTCTGCTATCTACATGGGGCACAAGGTTATCGCGCTGGATCCTGCGGCGGATTGCCCGGCCTCTCGTGTGGCGGAAATCATCGTGGCTCCTTATAACGATGTGGATGCCCTCCGTCAGCTAGCTGAGCGTTGCGATGTCCTCACCTATGAGTTTGAAAATGTTGATGCTGACGGTTTGGATGCTGTCATCAGGGATGGACAACTTCCTCAAGGAACTGACCTGCTCCGCATTTCTCAAAATCGTATCTTTGAAAAGGACTTCCTTTCCAAGAAGGCCCAAGTAACGGTGGCTCCATACAAGGTTGTGAATTCTAGCCAAGACTTGGCGGAGATTGACCTGGCCAAAAACTATGTCCTCAAGACGGCGACTGGTGGCTACGATGGGCATGGGCAAAAGGTCATTCGCTCAGAAGCAGACTTGGAAGAAGCCTATGAACTAGCAGATTCAGCTGACTGTGTCTTGGAAGAATTTGTCAATTTTGACCTTGAGATTTCTGTCATCGTATCAGGAAATGGCAAGGATGTGACGGTTTTCCCAGTTCAGGAAAATATCCACCGCAACAATATCCTGTCTAAGACCATTGTGCCAGCACGCATTTCGGCTAGTCTGGCTGAAAAAGCCAAAGCTATGGCAGTGAGAATCGCTGAGCAACTCAACTTGTCTGGAACTCTCTGCGTGGAAATGTTTGCGACGGCTGATGATATTATCGTCAACGAGATTGCCCCTCGCCCACATAACTCAGGGCATTATTCAATTGAAGCTTGTGACTTCTCGCAATTCGATACTCATATTTTGGGCGTTCTGGGAGCACCGTTGCCAGAAATAAAATTACATGCTCCAGCAGTCATGCTTAACGTTCTCGGCCAACACGTCGAGGTTGCTGAGAAATATGTCGCAGAAAATCCAAGCGCCCACCTCCATATGTATGGTAAATAGAAGCGAAGCACAACCGCAAGATGGGACATGTGACTTTGTTTAGTGATGTGCCCGATAGTGTGGATGAGTTTGAGGAAGGGATAGATTTTTAGTGGATAAGTTTTTTACAAATGAACACGGCTATTTTAATTGGCAATCTGTATTAGCGATTGTAGGGATTCTTGGCTTTTTATGGGGGATTTATATCTATGTTGATAAACGAAAATCGAAGATACAAGAACGAAAAATACAAAGTCAAGTACAAAAACAAGAAAAATTAACGGAACCTTATAACGAGTTAATCAGGATAATATCTTTATTTCCAAATAGAACTCCATATGATGTCATGACTCTATTATCATATGGACCTAACTTTCATTCAGAAAACTTTGATACGGTAAATAGAATTTTGGAAATTCAGATTAAGGAAGATTATCAAAAGCGATTAGAGCGAGAAGGTCTTACTTATCAAGATGAAGAAGATATCAAAACAGAAATTCGGAATAGAGAATACTATATCAAAGAAATAGAAAAAATCAAAAATCAGTATTTTTTAGCTAAGAAAGGATATGAACAATTTAGAAGAAACGATAAAATTATTGAACTGTATGCCAGTCAAGACGTAAAAAATTGCTTAGTCAAGTTTGATGTTATTTGGCACAACGCTTTTATTGCAGGTAGATTTTTAGAATATAACGATGGTAGAAATAATAAATTGGATGATATTCGTTGGGAACTTGAACAAGTCATAAGGGCTGACCTAGGTATTATTTAAAGGGGAGACATTGATATGATTCAAATCATCGTAAATGCTTTTGTTGAAAAGGATAAGACTGGAGCAGTTGTCGAAGTCTTGTTTGCTAGTGCTGATCAAGATATGGTACAAGATAAATATGAAGAACTAACAACTCAGCACCCAGAAAACTATTTAGCTATCTATGACGTCCCGCTGGATACAGATTTGAATACGCTAAATCACTATCCATCTGTGTGTATTGGGAAAGAAGAGTTTGAGTGAGTTTAAATAGTGATTGATTAATTTTAAAGGAAATCAAAAAAATGAATATTAACAATAAAATTGATGGTTTGGATTCCAGAGAAGTATCTAGAGTTTTTAAAGAATTGTTAAAAGAGTATATTAAGCCGGCTTATGGAGCTATGTCCAAAAGAGATTTTGATATAATGTTGTTTATGAAACTTCAAGAGCTACAGGTAATAGCAAAGACTCCAGAGATTTATGATGTGGTATCTTCTTTAAAAGTTACTCGAACTAAAGCTAGGAATTTAATTTATGAGTCTAAACTAAGAACTTCTACAGAGAATGATTTAGAGAATGAATTGAAAGAGTTGGTTTCATCACCTATTTTAAAGGATGGAGATAAAGTTAGTCTTGAGATAGGGAACCCATATTTGGCTGATTATCTACGTTCTAAGTTGAGAAGCCTAAATCATATTACAGACGGCTCGTTTTCTAATGAACTTTTAAAAATGACAGTAGATGCTTATACAGATTTATTTATTTCGTTGCTCCCAGATGGTAGAAAGGATATTGAGAAAGCTTTAATTAGATCTGGAGCTAAAAAGGACACATCCTTAAAAAGTATTGTAAAATCTATTGTAGAAAAATTAGCTAAGAAAGCACTAGGTGATATTGGCGATGCTGTAGTAGGCAATGTATCCGATTACTTAAAACCAATTATTGAAGGACAGATAACCAATATAACAAACCAATTCACAGGTTTCTGGGATACTACTAATTAATATTTATAGTTTTGGTAAGATTACTAATACAAAAGGAAAGGAAAAGAAAACATGATCAACCGTTACTCTCGCCCTGAGATGGCGAACATTTGGAGTGAAGAAAATAAATACCGTGCTTGGCTTGAGGTGGAAATCTTGGCTGACGAGGCATGGGCCGAGTTGGGAGAAATCCCTAAGGAAGATGTGACTTTGATCCGCGAAAAGGCGGACTTTGACATCGACCGTATTTTGGAGATTGAGCAGGAGACACGTCACGATGTGGTAGCTTTCACGCGTGCGGTTTCTGAGACTCTTGGTGAAGAGCGCAAGTGGGTTCACTATGGGTTGACCTCTACTGACGTGGTGGATACTGCCTACGGTTACCTCTACAAGCAGGCCAACGACATCATCCGTCGTGACCTTGAAAACTTTACCAACATCATCGCTGATAAGGCTAAGGAGCACAAGTTCACCATCATGATGGGGCGTACCCACGGTGTGCACGCTGAGCCTACAACCTTTGGTCTTAAATTGGCGACTTGGTACAGCGAAATGAAGCGCAACATCGAGCGTTTCGAGCATGCGGCGGCTGGTGTGGAAGCTGGTAAAATCTCTGGTGCGGTTGGAAACTTTGCTAACATCCCACCATTTGTTGAGCAACATGTCTGCGACAAACTTGGTATCCGTGCTCAAGAAATCTCTACACAGGTCCTTCCTCGTGACCTTCACGCTGAGTACTTTGCAGTTCTTGCTAGTATCGCAACTTCTATCGAGCGTATGGCGACTGAGATTCGTGGTTTGCAAAAGTCTGAGCAACGCGAAGTAGAAGAATTCTTTGCCAAAGGGCAAAAAGGGTCTTCAGCAATGCCTCACAAACGCAACCCTATCGGTTCTGAAAACATGACAGGTTTGGCGCGTGTCATCCGTGGTCATATGGTGACGGCCTATGAAAACGTCGCTCTCTGGCATGAACGTGATATTTCCCACTCATCAGCTGAGCGTATCATCACACCAGATACAACCATTTTGATTGACTACATGCTCAACCGTTTTGGAAATATCGTTAAGAACTTGACGGTCTTCCCAGAAAACATGATCCGCAACATGAACTCTACTTTTGGTCTGATCTTTAGCCAACGTGCCATGTTGACCTTGATTGAAAAAGGCATGACCCGTGAGCAAGCCTATGACTTGGTGCAACCAAAAACAGCCTACTCTTGGGATAACCAAGTAGACTTCAAACCCCTTCTCGAAGCAGATCCAGAAGTGACTTCGCGCCTGACTCAAGAGGAAATCGATGAAATCTTCAACCCTGCATACTACACTAAACGAGTGGATGATATCTTTGAACGTATTGGACTTGGTGATTAATCCTAACAATAAAAAGCGAGATTCAATCTCGCTTTTCTGTATGCTTATCGAAGAGGTTTAATCTTCTTTTTTCTTAGTGAGTCCGTAGGCTGCTAGCGTGGCCATGAGTCCTGTTGCGACCAAGCCTGCAGAGTCTTGACTTCCTGTTGCAGGGAGTTGTTTTTCATCTGCTTTGCTAGTAGTTGCTTCAGCTTGCTCAGCTTTCTCAACGGCAGTTCCGACTTCGACAACTTGAGTGACCGTTTCCTGTGTTACCACGCTATTGACAAGCGTTCTTTCTTCTTTTCCATCAGCACTAGTGCTTACAGAGTAGAAGGCAGTACGGTGGCCGTTAGCCCCTTTAGTAACAACTTGCGTTTGTCCTTTTGGTAATTGAGGATTTTCACGTGTCACAGTAGTGAATGGAATTTCTTCCTCTTGGATATCCAGTCTTGGTTTTGTTTCTGCGGCTGGAGCAAGACCGTGTTCGTCTCCTACATGGGTTACAAGGGTTCCGACTTCAATAACTTGGGTCACTGCTTCTTGAGTCACAAGGCTATCTACAAGAGTTTTCACTTCCTTACCGTCAGTACTAGTACTTACAGAGTAGTAATGGCTGCGACGACCGTTAGCGCCTTTAGTAACGACTTGAGTCTTCCCTTTGAGCAAGAGTGGATTTTCACGTGTCACGGTAGTGAACGGAATATCTTCTTCTTGGATATCTAGTCTTGGTTTCGCTTCGGCAGCTGGAGCAAGGCCACTTTCATCCCCTTTGTGGGTAATAGGGGCACCGATTTCAACCACTTGGGTCACAGGTTCTTTGGTTACTTGGCTATCTAGAACGGTTTCTGTTTGTTTACCATTTTCAGTAAGGACAGAGATGTAATGAGTGCGTTCGCCATCTACACCTGGTGTGACAATCTTTTCTTGCTTAGCTGGGAGGTTTGGATTTTCCTTCTTGATAACTTCAAATGGAATCTTTTCTGCTCTTGTGATGAGTTCCGGTTTGGTTTCAACATTGGCAGCTAGTTCATTTTCATCGAGGCTTCCTGAGTGAGTTGCCGCTGGTTTGAGGCCTAGGCGGGCTGCTTTGAGTTTAGCTACGAGAGCGTCTAACTCGGCTTGTTTGCTACGGTTGAGGTTGTAGTTAATAGCTTCTTTAGCTGCATTTAGGGCATCGAGACTTTCTTTGCTGTATCCTTCCAAGTTAGTAGGGATTTGAGCAAGCTCCTCACGGAGAGCATTGTAGTCAGCGCGGAAGTAGTCTTTGTTGTGATCCGCGAAGGCAGTCATGAGTTCAAAGATTTCTTCTTCCTTGTACTCGGCACTTGGTCTATCTGCCCAGATAGCAAGCATACTACCAATAGTAGGAAGGTCAACTTCAGGGTATTTAGTTGATGCTAGTTGATTAAATGGAGTTTTCTCAGTATTTTCGAGAGCTTTTTTGAGGAAGCCACCACCATCTTCTGGTTTTTGACCGAGAATGTAGTACCAGTCTCCGTTGGTATTAAGGAATTTATAGCCTTTACTTGCAAGGTACTGAGGAGATGCAAGGTTGTAGCCCCACCATCCTTTAGACCAGTAAGAGATGATGACATCCTTGTCAAACTCAACATCATCCTTGTCTTCATAGTAGAAACCATCGTTGAAGGCCATTGGTTGAAGGCCTCTTTCTTTGGCCATGGCAGCAAGAGTGTTAGCATATTCAGCAAACTTGCCATAGAGTCCATACCATTTGAGGTAGTACCAGCCTTGGGCGTTGGTGGCGTCATTAGCGTATTCGTCTGTACCGTAGTTAAAGATCTTAGTCTTGCCTGCAAAGAAGTCCATGTACTTACCGATAAGTGCTTTGACAAAGTTCATCGCCTCTTCGTTTTCGAGGTCCATGGTTGTTTTGGAGACCTTGTCAAAGTTGGCTTGAGGGTTCTTGATTCCAAGTTTTTCCATAGCGACGAGCATGGCATCCATGTGACCTGGGCTGTTGATCGCTGGGATGAGTCCAATCCCTTTTGATTTTCCGTACTCGATCAATTCAGTGATTTCAGCCTGGCTAAGAGTGGTTCCGTTTGGATCATCGTAGTAAGCTTTTGTCCCTTCAATGATGGCATTTTTGACATCGTCACTTGCATAAGTTTTTCCGTTAGCAGTGATAGTCATGTCATCAAGTAGGAAGCGAAGTCCATCATTACCTAGGAGAAGATGCACATCAGAGTAGCCGAGTTCGCTCGCCTTGTCTACGATGCGTTTGAGTTGGTCGAGTGTGAAGTACTTACGTCCAGCGTCAATTGAGATCACCTTGTTCTTGGCAAGTTTTTCAACTTCGCGTTTCGCGTCTTCTTCTTTTTGAGCTTCTGGTGTGAAGGTCAAATTGCTTACAGCTTCTTGGAGTTTTGCGATTGCTTGATCAATAGTGTCTTGTTGGACACGGCTGAGGTTGCTATCGAGTGAGCGAATGGCTTTTTCAGCTTCTTTTACAGCTGCGACACTTTCTGCAGTATAGCGGTTAAGGTCTGTTGGTACTTCTTTCAGAGCTTGCTCAGCAGACTCATAGTCAGCTGCGAAGTATTCAGCATTGGCATTTGCGAAGCTGCGCATGAGTTTGAAGAGACGTGATGGAGAATAACGTTGAGCTGGGTCATCGGCCCAAGCAGCTACCATACCCCCGATGAATGGGATAGTAGCCCCATCAGATTTTGGTACAGAAGTGATTGGAGTGTTCTTGATACCATTGAGTCCTTGGTCCAGGTTGTACCAACCTTGACCATCCGCATTTCGTCCGAGAACATAGTACCAAGCATCGTTGGTGTTAAGGATTTGGTGGCCTTTTTCAACTAGAAGTTTAGAAGAGGCGACGTCGTATCCGCCCCATCCACCAGTCCACATAGAAACGATGATATCTTTGTCAAAAGTACCAAAGCTAGTATCGCTATTGTAGTAGATTCCATCGTTGAAGGCCATTGGTTTGAGACCGTGAGATTTAACGATGCGAGCAAGGTCATTAGCATAAGCGATAAATTTGTCATAACCCTTGTCAGGGAATCCATCCTCGGGATACCATTTATAGGCCTGAAGAACGCTCCAACCTTTGGCATCTGTAGCATCATTGGCATACTCGTCGAGTCCGATGTTAAAGATGTCAGATTTGCCAGCGAAGTAAGCAGCATACTTGTCAATCAGAGCCTTGGTAAATGCAACTGCTTCTTTGTTATCAAGGTCAACGGTACGAGCAGATTCCTTATCAAAGTAGGTAAAGTTTGGCTTCTCAATACCAAGTTCTTTCATAGCATGCAAAATCGCATCCATGTGGCCAGGGCTGTTGACTGTTGGGATGAGGCCAATACCTTTGTTTTTAGCATAGTTGATCAAGTCCGTCATTTGGCTCTCTGTTAAGTGGTTGCCGTTTGGATCCTTGTAGTAGGCATCTGTTCCTTTTTCGAGTGCACGTTTGACATCATCACTGGCATAGGTTTTGCCATTGGCTTTGATCGTCATGTCGTCCAACATAAAACGCATGCCATCATTTCCAACTAGTAAATGAAGGTCAGTATAACCGTAGTGTTTGGCTTTGTCGATGATTTCTTTGAGCTGCTCAGGTGAGAAGTACTTGCGTCCAGCATCGATTGAGATCATTTTTCTTTTTGCCAATTTTTCATTCACCTGAGTTGCTCGTTCCGTGCTAGGAGTGGCTACTGCAGGTGTGACGGCTTCATTTTTCTTGTCTTCGTCGGCTTTTACTGCTTCTGAGTTTTCTTCTGAAACAGGAGTAGCTTTTTCAGCGACTGGAGTCTCGTCAACTTTCTCTGCAACTACTGGGGATTCAGTTTTTTCGACTGTTGGAGCGAGTGTAGCTGAAGCTTCTTTCTCCTCCGTGCTTTTTACCTCGACTGTTTTTTCAAGCTTGCTTTCAACTGATGTCTCAGCTGTCTGTGGCTCTCCTTGAGCAGTCTGAGCTGCGCTTGGATTTTCTGGTGTTGGAGTGACGCTGTCGGCAGACACGACTTGGGTACCAAAAGCAAATCCTATGAGTACAGAAGCTGCTCCAATCGCGTACTTACGAATGGAGAAGCGCTGTTTCTTTTCTAGTTTCATGATAAAACCTCCCTGTTATTATATTGTATGATAACGTTTACACAAAACTGTTTTTATTTTATTATCTAAGGAGTAAAATGTCAAGTGAGTTTATATAAGAACTATAATAAATAGAGGAAATCATAAGATTTAGGAAAAAATTGTCAAAAAACTAAAAACAAGGAAAATCTAGCCAATATTTAACTTGTTTTTAGTAAAAGCACTACTAATTAAAGAATTACCCTTCGTCATATGTTCATACCAAATGGTGCATGCTATAATGAACATAGAAAAAGCCTGAGCTAGGCTCAGGCTTTTTCTTAATGACCTCGATCACACGAGATGAATTTGATTTTGTAGTAGTCAGCTCGCTTATAAGTTTCACTATAGGCAAGGACTTGGCCAGTGGCCTCAAGTTTTGTAGTCTTCGTTTGGAAGACAGTTGGAAATTGTGTATCAATTCCCAACGTAGAAGCAGCATGCTCTGGTGTTGGGAATGCGATTTCGTTGATTTCCTCAAAATGCTCATCAGTCATGTGAATGCGGTAATCCAATTTGAAACGTTTATAGATAGAACTATAATAGTCAAGATTTGGATAGTTGGCATTGATATATTGTTCGGGAATATAAGAAGTGTGGTAGATATAGGTCACACCGTTAGTTTGACGTGTCCGTTCGATCTTGTAGTAGAACTGGTCTCCACGCAAACCAAGTTTTTCCAAATATTCAAGCTTATTTCCACGTTCGATAGAAAGGACAGTTACCTTATCGTCCTTTGTTTCAAAAATTTCCACATCTGAAACTCAACGAGTTTGTGCTTACGAGCGCGTGAAACAAAAGTTCCTTTTCCTTGTTGGCGGACAATATAGCCATCTTTGGCAAGGTCGTTCAAGGCACGAACAACTGTGATAGAACTGACATCATACATGGCGATCAACTCTGCTTCAGTATAAAACTTGTCTCCACTCGCAAATTGACCTGAGATGATTTTATTCTTGAGTTCGTCTTTAATATATTGGTATTTTGGAATAGCCATAATTGCACCTCAATTTTTTTCTTTCTCCTTCTTTGATTTTACCACAAACACAAAGAAAATAGTAGCATTTAGATGAAAAAATAACATAATACATTAAAAATATTATTTTGCACATATATAAAAGCGCCGTCAAAAAAGAAGTCGTGCAAAAGCCCTCATTTCATGCTATTTTTTTAGATAATTTTTGGTAAAAAAAGAAGTAAAAAAATAGAAAAAAATTTTAAAGAATTTTCTAAAACCTATTGACAAATGCAAAAGATTTGATTATAGTTAATATTATAATAAATGAAAGCGCAAACTTAATTCGTCAGAGGTAATAACATGACAAGATTTAAAATTGAGGACGATTTCTATTTAGACGAAAAACCGTTCAAGATTTTGTCCGGCGCCATTCATTATTTTAGGATTCCAGCAGAGGATTGGTATCATTCCCTCTATAACTTAAAGGCGCTTGGCTTTAATACAGTCGAGACCTATGTGGCTTGGAATTTACACGAACCTGTTGAAGGGGAGTTTGATTTTGAAGGTGCCAGAAATTTGGAGAGATTTCTTCAAATTGCACAAGATCTGGGTCTCTATGCTATTGTACGCCCGTCTCCATTTATCTGTGCGGAATGGGAATTTGGTGGCTTGCCGGCTTGGCTCTTGACCAAGGACATGCGAATCCGATCGTCCGATCCGGCCTACATCAAGGCAGTTGCTCGCTACTATGACCAACTGTTGCCAAGGCTTATGCCTCGCTTGTTGGATAATGGCGGAAACATTCTCATGATGCAAGTCGAAAATGAATATGGCTCTTATGGAGAAGATAAGTCTTATCTACGAGCGATTCGGAAATTGATGGAAGATCGAGGGATTGATTGCCCACTCTTTACTTCAGATGGTCCATGGAGGGCTACTCTGAAAGCTGGAACTTTGATCGAAGATGACCTCTTTGTGACAGGGAACTTCGGTTCTAAAGCTCCGTACAACTTTTCACAGATGCAGGAATTCTTTGATGAGTATGGCAAGAAGTGGCCCCTCATGTGTATGGAATTCTGGGATGGATGGTTCAACCGTTGGAAAGAACCCATCATCACACGGGATCCTAAAGAATTGGCAGAAGCTGTTCGAGAGGTATTGGAGCAAGGTTCTATCAACCTTTACATGTTCCATGGAGGGACAAACTTTGGTTTCATGAATGGTTGCTCGGCCCGAGGAACTCTGGACTTGCCACAAGTCACATCTTACGATTATGACGCCCTTCTCGATGAAGAAGGAAATCCAACTGCTAAATACCTAGCAGTCAAGAAGATGATGGCAACACACTTCCCAGAGTATCCACAGTTGGAACCACTCTATAAGGAAAGCATGGAGATAGAGGCCGTTCCATTGGCCGAAAAAGTTTCCCTGTTTGAAACCCTGGATAGTCTCTCTAGTCCAACTGAAAGCCTCTATCCAAAGGCGATGGAAGAACTTGGTCAAAGCTATGGCTACCTTCTCTACCGCACTGAGGCAAGTTGGGATGCAGAAGAGGAACGCCTCCGTATCATCGATGGACGTGACCGAGCTCAACTCTTTGTAGATAGTCAATGGATTGCTACTCAATACCAGACAGAGATTGGTGAAGATATCTACTGTCAGGGCAACCGAGAAGGCTTTTCAGAGATTGACATCTTGATCGAAAATATGGGGCGTGTCAACTACGGACATAAGTTCTTGGCAGATACGCAGCGTAAAGGAATTCGAACAGGTGTCTGCAAAGATTTACATTTCTTACTGAATTGGAAACAATATCCACTACCACTGGATAATCCTGAGAAGATTGATTTTTCAAAAGGATGGACAGAAGGACAACCAGCCTTTTACGCTTTCGACTTTACTGTTGAAGAGCCGAAGGATACCTACTTAGACTTGTCTGAGTTTGGTAAGGGGGTTGCCTTTGTCAACGGGCGCCACCTAGGGCGTTTCTGGAACGTCGGCCCGACCCTCTCACTTTATATCCCTCATAGCTATCTCAAGGAAGGTGCTAACCGCATCATCATCTTTGAAACTGAGGGTGAATATAAAGAAGAGATTCATTTAACTCGTAAACCTACACTAAAACACATAAAGGGGGAAAACTTATGACAATTGTAGGATGCCGTATCGATGGACGTTTGATCCACGGTCAAGTAGCCAATCTTTGGGCTGGGAAACTAAACGTTTCGCGCATTATGGTTGTAGACGATGAAGTCGTTAACAACGATATTGAAAAGAGTGGCTTGAAACTTGCTACACCACCAGGTGTGAAACTCAGTATCTTGCCAGTTGAGAAAGCAGCAGCAAATATCCTTGCTGGTAAATACGATAGCCAACGTCTCTTTATCGTTGCACGTAAACCAGACCGTTTCCTTGGTTTGGTCGAAGCAGGTGTTCCGCTTGAAACACTCAACGTCGGCAATATGTCTCAAACACCAGAAACTCGCTCTATCACACGTTCTATCAACGTGGTAGACAAGGATGTGGAAGATTTCCACAAACTAGCAGAAAAAGGTGTGAAACTCACTGCTCAAATGGTTCCAAATGATCCAGTTTCAGACTTTTTGAGCTTATTAAAATAGGAAAAAATTTTTAGGAGGTCATTGTTATGATACAATGGTGGCAAATTTTACTTCTCACTTTGTACTCAGCTTATCAAATCTGTGATGAGTTGACAATCGTTTCATCTGCAGGTTCCCCTGTATTCGCTGGTTTCATTACTGGTTTGATCATGGGAGATGTGACAACTGGTTTGTTTATCGGTGGTAGCTTGCAGTTGTTCGTTCTCGGGGTTGGTACCTTCGGTGGTGCTTCTCGTATCGACGCAACTTCTGGTGCGGTTCTTGCAACAGCATTCTCTATCTCTCAAGGTATTGATACAGATCTTGCGATCACAACAATCGCTGTACCAGTAGCAGCACTTTTGACATACTTCGACGTTCTTGGACGTATGACAACTACTTTCTTTGCACACCGTATTGATGCTGCAATCGAACGCTTTGACTACAAAGGTATCGAGCGCAACTACCTACTTGGTGCAGTGCCTTGGGCTCTTTCTCGTGCCCTTCCAGTATTCTTCGCTCTTGCTTTTGGTGGTGCTTTCGTACAATCAGTAGTAGACCTCGTTAAAGAATATCAATGGGTTGCAGACGGTTTGACACTTGCAGGTCGTATGCTTCCAGGTCTTGGATTCGCAATCTTGCTTCGTTACCTTCCAGTTAAACGTAACCTTCACTACCTTGCAATGGGATTCGGTTTGACAGCTATGTTGACTGTTCTTTACTCATATGTAACAGGTCTTGGTGGAGCTGTTGCGGGTATCCTTGGTACTCTTCCTGCTGATGTTGCTGAAAAGATTGGCTTTGCTAACAACTTCAAAGGTTTGTCTATGATTGGTGTTTCTATCGTAGGTATCTTCCTTGCAGTTGTTCACTTTAAGAACAGCCAAAAAGTAGCTGTAGCAGCACCTTCTACACCATCAGAAAGTGGGGAAATCGAAGATGACGAATTCTAATTACAAACTTACAAAAGAAGATTTTAATCAAATCAACAAACGTAGCTTGTTTACTTTCCAATTAGGTTGGAACTATGAACGTATGCAAGCTTCTGGTTACCTTTACATGATCTTGCCTCAATTGCGTAAAATGTATGGGGATGGAACTCCTGAATTGAAAGAAATGATGAAAGTTCATACTCAATTCTTCAATACTTCTCCATTCTTCCACACAATTATCGCTGGTTTTGACCTTGCCATGGAAGAAAAAGATGGTGTGGGTTCAAAAGATGCCGTTAACGGTATCAAGACAGGTTTGATGGGACCATTCGCTCCTCTTGGAGACACAATCTTTGGTTCACTTGTACCTGCTATCATGGGATCTATCGCAGCAACTATGGCTATCGCTGGCCAACCATGGGGTATCTTCCTTTGGATCGCAGTTGCAGTTGCTTATGACATCTTCCGTTGGAAACAATTGGAATTTGCCTACAAAGAAGGGGTTAACCTTATTAACAACATGCAAAGTACCTTGACAGCTTTGATTGACGCTGCATCTGTACTTGGTGTCTTCATGATGGGTGCTCTTGTAGCAACAATGATCAACTTTGACATTTCTTACAAATTGCCAATCGGTGAAAAGATGATTGACTTCCAAGACATCTTGAACTCAATCTTCCCACGCTTGCTTCCAGCAATCTTTACTGCCTTTATCTTCTGGTTGCTTGGTAAGAAAGGTATGAACTCTACTAAAGCGATCGGTATCATTATCGTTCTTGCAGTAGGTCTTTCATTCATCGGTAAATTCTTGCTTGGAATGGGCGCATAATTTATGACGAAATCGTTAATTTTGGTGAGTCATGGTCGTTTCTGTGAAGAACTTAAAGGTAGCACTGAAATGATTATGGGTCCACAGGACAACATTCATGCAGTGGCTCTTCTTCCAGAAGATGGCCCAGAAGAATTTACTGCAAAATTTGAAGCTGCTATCGAAGGATTGGATGATTTCCTAGTCTTTGCGGATCTTCTCGGTGGAACACCATGTAACGTGGTAAGCCGTTTGATCATGGAAGGTCGCGACATTGAACTCTACGCAGGGATGAATCTTCCAATGGTGATTGAATTTATCAATGCAAGCCTTACAGGTGCAGATGCGGACTACAAGAGCCGTGCTGCAGAAAGCATCGTAAAAGTCAACGACCTGTTAGCGGGCTTTGATGATGACGAAGACGAATAAGATGTGACTTAGAGCATCTTGTATAGAATATACATGGGAATGGGAGTCAATCCCATTCCCATATTTTCAATAGGAATGAAACAATAATAGATTAGAGGAACTCTATGCTAAATTACACAAAAGAAGAATTACTTGAACTGGGTGCAGAAATCACGACTCGTGAAATCTACCAACAGCCTGATGTATGGAAAGAAGCTTTTGAAGCCTATCAAGCGAAACGGGAAGAAATTGCAGCATTCCTACAAGGAATCGCTGATAAACATGACTATATCAAGGTTATCTTGACGGGTGCTGGTACTTCTGCTTATGTGGGAGATACCTTGGTACCATACTTTAAGGAAGTCTATGACGAGCGCAAATGGAACTTCAATTCTATTGCGACAACAGATATCGTAGCCAATCCAGAAACCTATCTGAAAAAAGATGTGGCGACTGTCCTTGTTTCCTTTGCTCGTAGTGGAAATTCACCTGAAAGTGTGGCGACGGTTGATTTGGCTAAAGCCTTGGTTGATGACCTCTATCAAGTGACCATTACATGTGCTGCAGAAGGTAAATTGGCTCTTCAAGCTCATGGTGATGACCGCAATCTTTTGCTCTTGCAACCAGCTGCTTCTAATGACGCTGGATTTGCCATGACTTCTAGCTTTACGTCTATGATGCTAACAGCTCTCTTGGTTTTTGATCCTACAGAATTTGCTGTGAAAGCTCAACGTTTGAAGTTGTGTCTAGCCTTGCACGTAAAGTTCTAGACAATGTAGCAGATGTTAAAGAGCTGGTTGACCTAGACTTTAACCGTGTCATCTATTTGGGCGCTGGTCCTTTCTTTGGGCTTGCTCATGAAGCTCAGTTGAAGATTTTGGAATTAACAGCTGGTCAAGTGGCGACCATGTATGAAAGCCCAGTTGGCTTCCGTCACGGTCCAAAATCATTGATCAACGAAGATACCGTTGTTTTGGTATTTGGTACAACGACAGACTACACTCGCAAGTACGATTTGGACTTGGTTCGTGAAGTGGCTGGTGATCAGATTGCTCGTCGTGTTGTGCTCTTGAGTGATCAAGCCTTTGGTCTTGAGAATGTCAAAGAAGTGGCCCTTGGTTGTGGCGGTGTCTTGAACGATATTTACCGTGTCTTCCCTTACATCGTTTATGCCCAACTCTTTGCCCTATTGACTTCACTCAAGGTAGAAAATAAACCAGATACACCGTCTCCTACAGGCACCGTAAACCGTGTGGTACAAGGTGTTATCATTCATGACTATCAAAAATAAGGAAGTATCTATGAGTAAATTACAATTAAGTCCCAATAAAGTAGCCTGCTTGCAAAAACTCTCTGACGAGAACGGCATTATCTCAGCTCTTGCCTTTGACCAACGTGGTGCTTTGAAACGCCTCATGGCTCAATACCAAACGGAAGAGCCAACTGTTGCTCAAATGGAAGAACTTAAAGTCTTGGTAGCAGATGAATTGACCAAATACGCTTCATCTATGCTTCTAGACCCAGAGTATGGTCTCCCAGCTACAAAAGCGCTTGCTCCAAATGCTGGTCTTCTCCTTGCTTATGAGAAAACTGGTTACGACACAACAAGCACCAAACGCTTGCCAGACTGCCTGGATGTTTGGTCTGCAAAACGTATCAAGGAACAAGGTGCAGACGCTGTTAAGTTCTTGCTTTACTATGACGTAGACAGCGCTGACGAACTCAACCAAGAAAAACAAGCCTACATCGAACGCATCGGTTCTGAGTGTGTGGCGGAAGATATTCCATTCTTCCTTGAAATCCTCGCTTACGATGAAAAAATCGCTGACGCAGGTTCTGCAGAATATGCGAAAGTAAAACCACACAAGGTTATCGGTGCCATGAAAGTCTTCTCAGACCCACGCTTCAATATCGATGTCTTGAAAGTGGAAGTTCCAGTCAATGTTAAATACGTTGAAGGCTTTGGTGATGGTGAAATTGTGCATACTCGCGAAGAAGCAGCAGGCCTTCTTCAAAGCTCAAGACGAAGCAACAAATCTTCCATACATCTACTTGAGTGCGGGTGTATCAGCTAAACTCTTCCAAGAAACCCTTGTCTTTGCCCACGAATCAGGCGCAAACTTCAATGGCGTTCTTTGTGGACGTGCAACCTGGGCTGGATCAGTTGAAGCTTACATCAAAGACGGTGAAGCCGCAGCTCGTGAGTGGTTGCGTACAACTGGATTTGAGAACATTGACGAACTCAACAAGGTTCTTCAAACAACAGCGACTTCATGGAAAGAACGTGTGGAAGCATAAAACAAGAATAGAAGCCCCCCTTTTGTTAAGAAGATACTCAAGTTTTTCTGACAAAGGACTCTGAAAATAGAAACTACAACCATAGATGGTGCATACACTCTCTATGGTTTGTTTACTTAAGAGAAATGGATCAAAGGAGAGAAGAATGAAAGCATACACAGAGCGTGTATTTGGAAATCATGAGGGCAAGGATATCTTGGCCTATTGCTTTGAGACTGACGGTGGCTACCAGCTTGAAGTTATGACTTATGGTGCGACCATTTTGCGCTATGTCACACCTGACAAGGCTGGTAATTTTGCCAATGTTATCTTAGGCTTTGATGGTTTTGCTAGCTATGTAGGTAATAGTCCCAAGCATGGAGCAAGTGTAGTCCTGTAGCGGGCCGTATTGCAGGTGCGACCTTTGAGCTCAATGGCCAGACCTATGACCTTGAAGTCAACAATGCTAGCAACTGTAACCACAGTGGTTCAACAGGTTGGGATGCGAGCTTGTTTGAATTGGTCGAGGTGAGTGACCATGGCTTGACCCTCTACACAGAGCGTACAGACGGGACAGGAGGATTTCCTGGTAATCTTAAGATTTGGATTAGCTACTACTTGGAAGAAACTGGTGCCTACGAAGTCAGCTATAAGGTGACAACCGATCAGGATACGCTGGTCAATCCAACCAACCACAGCTACTTCAACTTGTCTGGTGATTTCACACAGACAGTTGACCGCCATGTCTTCCAGCTAAATACGGAGGGCATTTACCCAATCGCTCCAGACGGTGTTCCAGCAAAGACTCCAGATGCTGATCGTGATGTGGTGAAACACATCTACAATGGTGCTTTATTGAAGGACATCTTTGCAGAGGATGATGAGCAAATCCAGTTGGTATCTGGTTTGGATCACCCATTTGCCCTTCCTGCAGGTCATGACAATGCTGGTTTCCTTTATGACCAAAACTCAGGTCGCTTCCTACTTTTCAAGACAGAGGCCCCTTGCTTTGTGGTCTACACAGCAAACTTTGTGGATGAGAGTGTCATCATCGGAGGTCAACCAATGATACAGCACAATGGGATTGCCCTTGAAGCGCAAGCTTTACCAGATGCCATTCACAGCGACCTCAAAGACCAAGTCATTCTCAAAGCAGGGCAAACCTTCACCAGCAAAACTCGCTACGAGCTTGTTGTCAAATAAAAAGAAGAGCTGGTTTCCAGCTCTTTTGAGTTCCGTGCGGTTGTATTGACATTAGAGGCAGTTTGGTCAGTACATGGCTTATTTTTCTTTTTTCTGTTTCTCGATTCTCTCTAACATTCTGTTTTTACGCTCCTCCAGTTCTTGGATTTGCTTGAGCAAAAGATCTGAAAAGTCACTATCGAGTTCTTCAGCTTCTCCACTACTATACCAATCTAAGGCGACAATGTGATTATTTTTATCAAAGCAGAAAATCACATCTCCATCACCGATGATAGACAGAAAAGGGATATAATTTACAAAGCCTAGTTCATGTAATTCTTTGGTCTTCAGTTGAATGTCTAGAAAATCAGGTATCTCATTTGCAATGCCGTAAACCTTAATACCACGACAGAATGTCCAAAATGGGGCGACATCAAATGCTTTGGCTCTTGGCCACAGTTCCTCCCTGACTTCCATATAGAGTCCACCTAGGGGTGACATGGTAAATTCTCTGAAGTCGTCTGGAAGACTGATTTGATACAGTTTTTCAAAATCTTCTATATCCTGTTCGGAGGGTTCATTTCCCATGCAGGCTACAACTTGGTAGGTTTTAGAATCATAATGGTGAAAATAATCATAGACTTTTTCTAGTGACATTGCTATTCCTCTCTATTCTAGGTAAATATATTCGACAACTAAATCACAAAGCTGCTTATCCTTATCATAGCCAAAGTAGACGGGATAGACTCCGTCTCCAAAACCTGATTGGATCATCGGAATGCTTAGGTCAGTGTTGGGGATTTTAAAATTAATCCAATCCCCACCCTCACGTTGATAAAGGGGATTGTCTATGGCATTTTGAGCAAAAACTGCTGCAAAGAAATCGTCGTAGATATTTTTGTCAGGATTTTCTTTATACCAACTCTCTTCAAAATCGCAGTAGGCATTCTTGGTGTCAACGTCCACTATCGTTGCCAGACCTGCGTCAACTGCAAATCCAAAATAAGAGTCTTTTTCAACAGTGTCTATATCTTCATCACCAGTCAGTGCTTCATAGTAGATGACTGGCACTTGATCTGTAAATTGGATTCTCGTTGCTACATACCTGTAATGGTCTTCTTCTATCTTGGCTACTAAAGTTTTTAGTCTATATGTTCCTTTGGGAACAGATTGTAAGTAAGGCTTTTCCTCTCTACGGAGCCAGACCAAAGGATCTCGGACCAGAATTTCTCCACTAGGAAAAGTCACTTCCCCCATATCCAAAACAAAAACTTCCATGTCCTGTATTTCTTTCCTATCAAAATAGTCTGCATAATTGATAGACGAAGTGAGCAGGTGTTTTATTTCTTGGTATTTCTGCAACCATTCTTTTGAAACTTGTATTTTTCTCATAAACGGTTCCTTTCTAAATCTTCTATCTTATGCTTTTATTTCCCTAATTATCGAAAAGATTAGGTCTTTAAGACTTTCTGCGACATACACAACTTCATCAGGATCATGAATATAGCAAAGAATCTGGCCTTCTTTTCCTTCTTTGTCAGGATCAAAATCCAGCATCAGGAAACAACTGTCACAATACTCGGCAAAAGGAATCCATTTTTATTAAAAAGATAGGGTTTTATCCTCTCGTCCTGCATTTGTTCAATGTCTTGGCTTGTAAAATGCTCAGGAAATTCAGTTAAGAGGGAGTCTCTGTTTTGAAAATAGTGTTTAGTGTTTTCGATAGCCTGCAGGCTCAGCAAGCAAAATGCCATGTCTCTTTCATCTACAAGGCAAGGCAGAATACTGAGATAGTTATTCCCGTTTTTATACCTGTAGAGCTCTTTTACCTCATCAGGCAACGTTATCCCAAATTTCTCCTCAAATGCTACCAGTTCTTCCTCAGAAGCTCCAGGGATTTCCTGATAATCGTCCAGATATTCTTCCTCTACAGGGTCATCCAAATCCCATTCCTCAAAATTTTCACAGATGTACTCTTCTATCTTTTTTATCTCATCACTTATCTGCATACCATCCACCCTTTATTTGCTTAGTTACAGATCTCCTTCGATTATTTGTTGCATATATGCTGGCATATCATTTACAAATTCCGCAAAACTGCACATATCTTTCAACTCTTCATGCTCTATATCATAGGAAGCCACTTTCTTTGTTTTAGGATCCCATACAATATAGATATGGTCATAATCTCCTGTCAGCTTAGATATACGCAGAAGTTTCTGTCTACCTTTTTTAATCGGAACAGTATTGACTAAAGAGAAAAACTCTATCCATTTAAAATCACAGTCTTTAAGCTCGAAATGTAATTCCTCACTTTGAAGAAAATCAATTACTACCTTAGGCAATTTAAATGACTTCAGTTCATCCAGTTTATTTTGTAAACTGTGGTATTCTTCAGGTTCTAACTGCTTAAAATATGCAGCCATTTCTTCATCGCCATTTTCAAGTGCGATACTGTATGGACGCATCCCGTCTTTTTCGGTTATTGTTACATCTGCTCCATTTTCTACAAGATATTGACACATTTTCAAATCAACATACCTTGCGGCTACACATAGCGGGGTTGGTTTAAAGGATAGACCGTATCAGGGGCATTGTAGTTAATATTAACTCCGTTCTTTATAAAGAAATCAAGCACTTCATAATTTCTGTCTGAAACTGCACTGCGAAATGCCTGTCCACCGTATTTTTCTACCCTATGACCTAACTCGTGGATAAGAGGCAGGTTCTCGTATTTTTTTTCATATAAAGCCTGTTCAAAGGCTTCTGTTTTTACCTCATTTACACAGTTCACCTTTGCGCCATGTTCTACCAGATACCTGATAATAGCTTCGTCACAATACCTTACAGCAAGCAAAAATGAAGGACTTCCTTTTACATTCAGATTGACGCCCTTTTGCACAAGCCATTTTACAGAGTTAAAACTTTCCATAATCAAAGCTATTTCTAAAGGTGACAAAGTGGTATACTTACCTATTTTTATACCCTTTTCAATATCCCATCCCTTTGAAAAATACTCATCTAGTGCGGGTATATTCCCCTTTATAATATCACCTACAATTTGTGGAACAGATTTAAAATTTCCTATATCTTTTAATTTGACCATTTTAAGTCTCCTACAGATTATGTACTCATCTGTTATAATTTATTTCCCCTAAAGGAAGCGGATCAGGATTTAGGCTTACCCAGAGAACCGAAAGTTCACACAAACGTTCAGTTATAGTATCTTCATCACAGCCTTTTGCACGGATGCTGGAAATCAGTTCCTTAGTTTCTTCCAGTTCTTCTTTGGAAAGTGGTGTACCTGAAGCGAAATGATTTGGCAGGGCTTTCAGCATGTTCCGATAGTGTTTATCCCAGTTGACACCGCCATTTCTATAGAGCTCATCCTGTACGCGCCCTGTTATACGGATCACTTCGCCTTGTACAGTTTTTGCTGGCCCGCTTGAAGGAATGAGTAAATCCCAAAGCTCGTTATACTGCTCCTTCCAAGAACCTTTTTTTACAATAATAGGAGAAACTCCGTCATGTATCTTGCGTTTCGGAGCAGGCTTTACATCAAACAGTGCATAGAGTTTCTCAAGCCCTGCTTCTGTTTCAGTCAAGTAATCTTTATTAAAGTTTTCTCTGTGAAATTCAAAATCCTTTCCGATTAGTTCGACTCTTTCTGCCATATCAGGAGTTACCTCAGCGCCCGCCTTTATGAGCATTTCTGCAATTTCTGCTACCTGTGCAATATTAATCTGCCTACAAGTAGCAAGGGCTTCAGCTAAAGGAGTTCGTCCCATAACAGTTTTGGGATTAACATCTGCACCTTTTTCAATCAAAAAACTTACTATCTTAGGTCGGAAAAACCTTGCTGCCGTATGTAGAGGTGTACTCCCATATGTATCAGGTTTTTGTATATCTCCGCCTAATTCATACAGCAGTTTTACAGTATCTCTCCCCAAAGCGGCATGTTTATATAATGGTGTACGCCCATAATAATCAGGAGTATTTACATCTAAACCCTGTTCTACTAACCAGATAACAAGCTCGTTAGGAACACCTCCATAATGAAGTGCCGTATTTAAGCTGTATCTGCCGTTATGAGCAGTAAGCTCACATTTATCATATACTGCTTTAAGAGCTTCAATATCTCCTGCTGTAATCAGTTCATCAAAATTTTTAGGTAAGGTGACTCTTTTTTTGGCCATTGTTCTTCTCCTTTAATATAAAACTAACATTTGCATTTTACATTTCTAAACCCACTTAAGCCCATCAACATCTTTTAAAACCATAGACTCTCCATCGTAGTCGTTTTTCAGCTCGACTTCTTTTTCTTTAACGGATATGTTGTTGTACCAGTGCTCTAAACTGGCATATTTCCCTGTATGGATATTGATAAGCATGCTTGTTATCGGATCCCAAGTGCCTTTCTGTACGGTTTCAGCAAGCATATAATAGGCATCTAAAAATATCAAATTTCTCCCATAGATCCAAAATGGAAGCTGCGTATCTAACAGTGGCAAGTTTGCAGAAAAAATTTCATCTCCATGCGGTGGCACTGTTTCATAATGAAATTCTATCTCACTCCCATAATATGCTATCGTTGCTCCTTCGCAACCGATGCATTGAGGAATACCCTCTTCAGCTACTAAAAATTCCATTGGCGTCTCCTTGTATTTTGATTGAGTAAACTCCGACTAGGCTTTCCCACGTTTACAACCAGATGGTAAAGGTAATCACTTGTTTTTTATAGGTGACAAAGATTTTTCCTCTAAACAGACTGACGAGGTGCTGGGCCATGGAGAGACCAATGCCATACCCAGAGGTGGTTTGGTTATTGTGTGATGTTTCGGCGCGGTAGAAGCGATCAAAGAAGCGTTTGATATTGGCAGGTTGCCCATCCTTATAGTCGTTAGACACAGTGATACAGGTGCGCTTGCGTAGGAGATAGGCTTTGCGTTTGAGAGTTAGACGGATGGTGCCTGCTGGATCACAGTATTTGCGGGCATTGTCAAGAAGAATGCTAAGAAGCTCATAAAATTCCTCTTGGGCTACTTTTTCTATAAGGTCTGCTTCAATCAGGCTTTCAAATTTTTTATCCTCTTTGGTAAAGAGAGGAGCAAAGTCTGAGGCGACCTTTTCAGCGATGACGGAGATGTTTTGAGGAGCTAGTTTGATATCCTCTTGCTCCTCGAGTCGAGCAAGTCGGATAAGTCTTCCAATCAAGTGGTTGAGACGCTCGGTCTGTTCTTTGGTACTGATGCTCCACTCGGTCTCTCCTTCCATGAGTTCTTGAAGCTCGGTATTGGCCGAAATGATAGCCAGCGGTGTTTTGAGTTCGTGTCCTGCATTGGTGATAAACATCCGTTGTTTCTCATAGTTTTTGACGAAGGGACGGATAACAATCCCAGAAATCAAGGTAAAGAGCAGAGCAAGGAGAAATAGGCTAGCCAGTGATAACCAGATAGAGACTTGAAAGAGGGTGTCCCGTTCGCGAATGTAGTTGGTAGCTTCAAAGAAGACTAGGAGCTTACCCGAAGCTGTCTGACTAATCTGGTAGGTGAAGTAGCGCCCATTGCGAGTAATCGTGCCATAGGTTTCCGGTTTTTTAAGAATTTTCTGGAGAAAACCTCTGACGTCTGCTTCGGTCAGTGATTGGACATTCCCTAGAGAAATAGTGTAGTCATTCCCCTTTTCTCTGACAGAGAAGTACTGAAAATTGTAGATAATCCCTTCCTGGATGTTCTTTTTGGTGAAACTTTCCTTGATTTCATCTGTGATTGGGAGTTCGCCTTCATTTTTAGACAAGATGGAGAGGACGGTTTGGATATTATCCTCTGTCTGAGTATAGACGATGCTATTCATCAAGACCAGAAAAAATGCAAGAATCAGAGCGATGGCAGCAGTGGCTGTGACAATAAACTTGATGCGTAGTTTTCGAAACATCTAGTCTCCTCCTATCAGTTGGAAAGGCCCTTCTGCAGATCCTAAGATTTGCAAGTTGGACTGAACACTTTGAAGCTTTGGGCGGAGATAGGAAATATAGAGAAAAACGAGCTCGTGATCACTCTCTTCCAGCTCATCTGGCCAGACTTGATCTAGTAGTTGTTGACAACTGAGGGTTTGATTAGCATGCTGGATGAGGAGGGTCAAGAGTTGAGTCTCCTTTTTCCCTAAACGAATGCTGTTTGTAGCAGCTAATTCTTGTTCGTCAATATCCAAGCGAGTATTTCCTAATTGGACCGTATCTGGGGTATAGTCCTCCAGGCGGCGTGCAGTAGAACGGAGTCTAGCCAAGAGTTCCTTGAGCGAGAAGGGCTTGGTCAAGTAGTCGTCAGCACCTGCATCGAGTCCGGTTACACGATCATCTACTTCAGCCATGGCTGTCAGCATGATGACGTGGGTCGTATTGCCCAACTGGCGAATTTCTTTGAGGGCTTCGATTCCTGTCTTGATCGGCATCATGATGTCAAAAATCATGAGGTGATAGTGGTTAGTTGTAGCTTTTTCGACAGCATCTTGTCCATTAAAAACAGAATCAACGCTATAGCCTTCGTGTTCTAAAGCAACAGTGATGACGCGATTTAGTTGAGTTTCATCTTCGGCAAGTAGGATTTTCATAGGTTCTCCTTAGTCTTGGTCGGATCGTTGAATCAAATCACGGATGGTCTGCATGGTCAAGTCGCATGAAGCAAGCTCATCGGCACAACGTTTGAGCTCGCGCGTGATTCGTTCAGGGTTTTGGATGTTTCTTGTACTTCATCTGGTGCTCAAGGCTGGCCCAGGAATCCATGGCAATCGTGCGTAGCTGGATCTCGATAAAGTAGGTGCCTTGGGCATTTCCCAGACAGTCTGGATAGGGAGTGGTCACCTCTAGAATCAGATGATAGGAACGGTAGCCGTTGGGCTTGACCTGACGGATATAGTCTTTCTCTTTAAAAATCTGGATGGTCGGTAGCTGACGAATATAGTCCACTATGCGGTAGATATCATCTGTAAAGCCTGTGATAATCCGAACACCGATAGCATCTCGGATCTCTTTGAGAGCGGATTGACTCGTCTGAGGCAGGCCTTTACGTCGGCATTTTTCGCGCATGCTTTCCTCGGTTTTGATTCGTGCGTGCAAGTGTTCATATAGCTTGAGGGAGGTTTCTTTTTTGTAATTAGCTGCGGCCTCTTCCATATCTTCAATAAAGGTCTGCAAGATAGTGGGTAGGTAGGCTTCGCAAGGGCCATAGATAGAGTTCATAGGCTGGTCCATTCTAAGAATGACTCGTATTGCTACGAGCATAGATTCTAATAGTATTTGTCATTCTATTATACCATGAAAGCGATAGCAGGGTGAGATTCTATTGATAAAGAGGGAACGAGAATTTTGACAAAGGAGTCCATTAGAGATATAATGAAGAAATCGACCAAGGATAAGAAGATGACAAACTCAAAGTATATTACACGCCTGAAACGTTCAGAGGGGCAGTTGCGTGGAATTCAAAAGATGATCGATGAAGAGCGTGATTGTGCAGATATCATTACCCAGTTGACAGCGGTTCGTTCGAGTGTGGAGCGCGTGATTGAGATGATCATTACCGAGAATCTCACAGCCTGCATCAACCAACCCCTAGACGACCCTGAGGCTCAAAAAGAACGCTTAGAAAAGGCTGTTCAGTACCTAATCAAACGAAAATAGTAGTTCTCTATGTGATAGAACAAGATAAGAAAATGGATCACAGGAGGGGAAAGATGACAAAAGAAGAACGAGCAGAAAAATGGTTTCAGAGTGTTCCTGAGGCAGAAGCTATTCCTATACAAACTAAAATGGAGATCTGTAGTCAGGCAGCAAAACGAATGGCGCTTATCTGGCTTGGCCTACTTGGTGTGGAATGTTTGTTCCTATTCTGGTTCACTGGGGGCGAACTGTTCAATCAAGTAGCGGACTTTCTAAATCAGCTATCAGAAGGGAGCCCCACAAAAAATCGATATAAGGGTCTCGTACTTGCAGGTACTCTTATTTGTCTGCCTGCCTTGATCTTGCCTAGCGTTGTTGCCCATTTTTTTAGACAAAATTGGATTCGAAAAGAGGCTGAAAAGGTAGTCAAAGAGATGGCCCCTGTTACAAGTGATCAGCCTTATCTAGATGGAGATGAGGGAGAAGATTTTGCGAGTATTTCCGGAAGAATCTTTGCGGATTGGGTGCTAGATGATGGTGAGAAGGAACAAAATGGCTTTGAACTTGAGGAAGTATGGCAGCAACTAGCAGCTGTACAGGATGGTGATAGGGATTTTCTCACTTTAATACCTCAGCAGCCAGTTAAACTAAAGGGGAGTCAGCTTGTATCGGATTTTGTACAGGTTTGTCAGGATGAAGATTCGGACGGTTTTCGTTTTGAGGTTAGTGTAGCTGATGCCGAACGGATCAACGAGAATGTAATCTACGAAAAAAATGGTCTGAGCGAGAAAGAAACTCAAGACTTGCTTCGGGCATATTTGGAGAACAGAGTTACATCGGACCTAGAAGACTGGGAAATTGTACTAGATATGCGGACAGATGAGCAGAAATATCGCAATCTATCAAGAAATAACCCAACTGCTAACAGATGATAGTGAGGTACGATCTCGTTTGACCTCCTGTTTTGAATCACCGAAAGGCTATTTCAAGCAGTATGCAGATAGATATGACGAGCGAGGAATAAGCGAAGAGGTTGATGAAGCTACGATAAAATGGCTTGCTATTGCTGATGAACTGCTCGCTGTGGATGCAGTCATTGAGTTAGACTGGAAGACAGATAAGGATGAATTTCTGTACCAATTAACGCCTCTGGCAACTAAACAAACTCTTGATTTGGAGGAGAATTGGTTCGACGAGGATGATGACATCCCTACTTGGTGTAAGATTTTGGACGAAAGATGGGCTGGACACGATTTCTGTCTTGCTTGTATGGATATTAATAGTGATAGTTATGTGCTATTTATCTGCAAGAGGGATATTTTGGAAAAATTAGTCACTCTGAGTCACACAATCAATCAGCGTTTCGGACATGCAAAAAATATGTAATTGCTGGTGTATTTCAAGGAGGAAGTTCAAGATGACTTTTGTATTTAAGGATGCACCCAACATAGCCTGTATAGTTTGTTACCATGTCTTGGCTGGGAAAAATCCGATCACCTTTATCTCCCACGATGAAGAGGATGGCATGTGGCAATTTTTGTGTTCAGAAGACCACACTGGAGAGGATGCATGCCTCATTTCCCTAGCTGAAGCATTTAAACTAGACGCATCCATCGGACAAGTCGCGGATATACCTTGTGGCTATGCGGTGGAAAGAAAAGATGGGCTTGCTGGCTGGAAATCATGCCCATCCTAACAGTTGGGGCTCCGTATAAGATAACTTGTATGAAAATGAAAGAAACCTAGAGATGTTTGGATATAAACTGGAAGAAAACCCATTTTGTGGTATAATTAAAGGTAGTAAGACAAGTTAAAGGAGGCCAGCAAATGGAAGCATACGAAAAAGTAGTAGAGATGCTAAATGGGCTAGATATTCCTTTGAAATCGTGGAGCACGAGCCAGCCTTGACAACAGAGCAAGCCGATAGCTTTATCGAAGGGATCGAAGGTGTCCGTACCAAAACCATGTTTCTCACCAACAAAAAGAAAACAGCCTATTATCTCGTGATTATGGATGATAAGAAACGTTTGGATATGGACCTCTTGAAAGACTTGGTAGGAGCCAATAGAATCCGTATGGCTTCCTCTGAGAGCCTGTTTGAAAAAATGAGCTTGCCCGCAGGCGTTGTCTCTCCATTTGGCTTGCTGAACAATGCTGACAAAGATATTCAGATTTATTTCGACAAAGAAATCATGTTGGAAAAACGGATGAGTTTCCACCCCAATACCAACGAGAAAACCCTCTTTTTGGACACGACAGATATACTCAAATTCCTAGAAGCCATTGGTTATGAGGCTCATATCATCGAGTTATAAAGATTAAAGAAACCGACTAAGTTCATCTTAATCGGTTTTTTGATTATTCTACTTGACCGGGCCAAGCATTCATACCACCTTCTACGTTGATAACGGTGAGACCTTGGGCGCTGAGAAATTGACAGGCAGAGGCAGAACGCACTCCACCTTGACAAATGACATGGTATTCCTGGTCAGGTTTGAGTTCTTTGTAGCCTTGCTCCAAGGTGCTTAACGGAAGATTTTTTGCACCTGGCGCATGTCCTGATTGAAACTCATGTACTTCACGTACATCGATAAGATCTAGTTTTTCATTTTGATATTTTTCATAAAAGTCAGCCATGCTGATATTAGTTACCATATTCTACTCCTTCTGGGTTAGCCATTTTGTATAGTGAATAAGCGCCGTCAAAGTTTTGGACGGTAAATCCTGCTTGTTTAAGGATACGCTCTGCGATATAGCTGCGTAAACCACTGTGGCAGCTAACGATATAGGCTTGGTTCTTGTCTAGTTCATCCAAGCGTTCTCGTAGTTCATTTAGGGGGATATGAATGGTATCGACTTTGAGTCGACCACTCTGGAATTCGCCACTTGTCCGTACATCTAGGAATTTCTTACCAGTAGCCAGTTCGTCTTCGAGCTGGTGCCATTGAATATTGTCGCTGAGACCTTCGATAAGGTTCAAGGCTGCGTAGCCCAGCATATTGACGGGATCCTTGGCAGAGCCAAATGGTGGCGCATAGGTAAACTCTAACTCTGGTAAGTCAAAGACGGTGAGATTTCCCTTGATAGCAGTTGCTAGGATATCGATTCGTTTGTCAACACCTTTCTTCCCAACTCCTTGGGCACCATAGATTTTTCCAGTGTTTGGGTCAAAGAGGAGCTTCAAGGTCATATCAGTAGCGCCGGGATAATAACCAGCGTGGTCTTTACCGCTGACATGAAGGGCCTTGTAAGGAAGTTGATTCATGCTAAGGATACGCTCGCTGAGACCAGTCGAAGCAGCTGTCATATCAAAGGCACGAACGATTGCAGTGCCGATACTGCCCTTGTTTGTACGGCCGAGTCCTGCGATGACGTCCGCCACTTGGCGTCCCTGACGATTGGCAGGAGAAGCTAGAGAGATGAGGGCATCTTGGCCAGTAATCTCTTGCTTGACGACGATGGCATCTCCAACTGCAAATATCTTTTTGACTGGTTTCGTAGTGTTCGTCGACCAAGATACCGCCACGTAGTCCCAGTTCAATCCCAGCTGCCTGAGCCAGTTCGTTTTCAGGTTCAACACCGACAGAAAGGATGGTGAGGTCAGAAGCAATCTTTTGACCATTTTCGAGAACGATGGTTTTTCCTTGCTCTTCAAATCGAGTCGCAGACTGAGAAGTGATAACGCGAACGCCGTTTTTGACCAATTCTGCTTGGACAAAGGCCGCCATTTCCTGATCTAATGGTGGCAAGACATGGGGTGCTTTCTCCACGATGGTGACTTGCAATCCCCGTTTCGCCAGATTTTCAGCCATTTCAAGCCCGATAAAGCCTGCACCGATAACGACAGCTTCTTTTGGATGATTGTCCAAGGCTGCCATAATCTCATCGAGATCAGGAACATTGCGAAGCGTGTAGGCATTCTTAGCCTCTGCTAGCCCTTCAATAGCAGGAACAAATGGTTTAGCTCCTGGAGAGAGGATCAGCTTGTCATAGCTTTCTGTAAACTCTTGTCCATCATGCCGCACAGTCACATTGTGTTCTTCTGGCGAAATCTGGATGACCTCGTGAAATGGTCGCACATCGAGATTAAAGCGTGCCCTGAGACTTTCAGGAGTTTGGACCAATAAACTATCACGGTTTGCAATTTCTCCTGAAACATAGTAAGGAAGTCCACAGTTTGCAAAGGAAACAAAGGGACCTTTTTCAAAAATAGTGATTTCAGCGTCTTCCATGAGACGTCTGAGGCGGGTTGCTGCTGACATACCACCTGCAACTCCTCCAACAATGATAACTTTCATTGACTTTCTCCTTTATGCTTCTAGATGACCTTACCTGTCCAAGCGCTCATACCGCCTCGAACATTGACGACATCGTAACCTTTTTTCTTTAGCTTCTTCGCAGCTAGTTTGCTTCGTACACCAGAATGACAAATGACATAAAGTGTTTCTTTTGTCGCTGGTGTGTAAGAACCGATTTCCGTTAAAGGAATATTTTTGGCATTTTTGATATGACCTCTACGGAATTCCATAGGCGTCCGAACATCCAGTAGCTGAATCGGTTCCTTAAGTTTAGCTTCTAACTCGCTGGTAGAAATACTGTCAATTTTTGTAAATAAGTGAAACATAGGCACCTCCAATATACCCTTACGGGGTATATTAAACCATGAAGTCAATCTTTTGTCAAGCAAGTTGTTTTGACTTGGGAGGGAATTAGTTTCGAGAGTCTAGAAAGCAGGCTATTCTTGACCTTTCAAAGGCTTTTTGATATGATGGGTCCAAAGTAAGTATGAGGTGTTAAGATGACCAGTGAATACCAGAAAATGATAGCAGGGGAGCCTTACCGTCCGTCGGACCCAGAGTTACGGACCTTGGCGCAGGCTTCTCGCCAAAAACAGGCTGCCTTTAACCGAGAAGAAGATCCCTTGAAGGGTGCGGAGATTATCAAGACTTGGTTTGGCTCAACTGGGCAAAATCTTTATATCAATCCACGCTTGGTGGTCGATTATGGAGTCAATATCCATCTAGGGGAAAATTTTTATTCTAATTGGAACTTGACCATGCTGGATGTTTGTCCGATTCGCATCGGCAACAATGCTATGCTTGGTCCCAACTGTCAGTTTTTAACCCCACTCCATCCACTGGATCCGCATGAACGTAATTCAGGGGTCGAATACGGCAAGCCCATCACCATCGGTGACAATTTCTGGGCTGGAGGTGGCGTCATTGTCCTTCCTGGAGTGACACTGGGCAATAACGTAGTGGCAGGAGCAGGGGCCGTGATTACCAAATCTTTTGGAGATAATGTTGTCCTAGCTGGGAATCCTGCGCGTGTTATCAAGGAAATCCCAGTAAAAGAAAACTAAAAAGAACAGCTTGGGCTGTTCTTTTTATGAGCTTTAGTCTTATAAATTTTTTTTCTTTTTGGCTTTTTTGGTTAGGGAGACATGGCACTGGGGATGTTGGTTTAAAAAATCTATTAAAGGTATTTTAGCGTTCAAAAATTGTTTCTGGCAGTCCTTTCTAAAAAATTACTAGGCAAAATCTAATCCAAACTAAATTTAAGAGAACTTTCAGAAAAGTTTTAGTTTTGTTTCAGGAATCTTCTGTAGACTGTCTAGCTATATCATACGAAGGAGAGGAAAAAGGTATGAAATCAAAAAAATGGATCCTACTCGCAACGAGTTTAACGGCAATGGTGCTGATGGCAGCATGTTCCCAGTCAACAACTACATCCAATACCAATGAAACGACAAATAGTGCCACAACAACTTCAACAAAGACAAATCAATCTTCCTATTTTACAGAGAAGGACAATGATACTTCTTATGATGAAAGCACAGCCTCTAAGATTGAGCTATCTGGCTCATCAGCAAACGTCTCTGGAGATGGGGGGACAGTCTCTGAATCAACAGTGACCATCACAAAATCTGGAACCTATGTAATTTCAGGTCAGTCTGACGGAGTGCAGATCAAGATCGAGGCAGATAAGTCTGCAGATGTTCATCTAGTCCTAAAAGGTGCGACCATGACCAATACCAATGCAGGGATATCTGCGACATCAGCTGGCCATGTCTACTTGACTCTAGCAGAGGGAACCACCAACAGTCTCTCTGACTCAAGCTCTAACAGTGACGAAAAAGCAGACGCAGCTCTCTTTCTAAGGTGGATTTGACCATCAACGGGAAAGGAGCTCTCAATGTAGATGGTAAGAAGAACAATGGTATCAAGGCCAACGACACCCTCCACATCACGGGTGGAACCTATAACATCACAGCAGTTGGCGATGCCTTTAATGTCAATGATGAACTCAATATCACTGGTACGACCATGACCATCGATGCCAAAGAAGATGGCGTCAAGGTGGACAATGATGAGGACACTTCAGTCGGAACCATGTACCTATCCAACAACAACATCACCGTTACAGCAGGAGATGATGGCATACACGCTTCTGGAGCCCTCGTCATCGATAGTGGTACCTACACCGTCAAGAATTCGACAGAAGGACTTGAAGGTAAGTCAATCACTATCAACGGTGGGGACATTAGCATCTATTCGACAGATGATGGGGTTAATGCAGCTAATAAAAACGCCCAACAGAGTGAAATCTTCTTCACTATGAACGGTGGGAATCTGACAGTAGAAGTTGGTCAAGGGGATACAGACCCAATCGACTCAAACGGGGATGTCACGGTTATAGGCGGAACCATTAAAATGATTGGTCAAACAGGTTTTGACTTTGATGGAACAGCGACCTACACAGGCGGGGATATCTATCTCAACGGCGAAAAACAAACGGAAATCGTCAACTCTATGCCTGGAGGCGGTGGACCAAATGGAGGCCCTCAAGGCGGCGGTCCAGCCCCTGGCGGACAAGGATAAAAAAGAATCTCCTTTCTCGAAAGAGAAGGGAGAGTTTTTGTGTTGTTACTAGAGGAAATGTAAAGCCAACTCCTTGACACTCCGTCAGCTTTTGATACAATAGTACAAAATTAGAGGAGGTGGGCTATGATTCAGAAGCATGCGATTCCCATTTTAGAGTTTGATGATAACCCCCAAGCGGTCCTTATGCCCAATCACGAGGGTTTAGACTTAAAGTTGCCAAAGAAGTGTATCTATGCATTTGGAGGAGGAGATTGACCACTATGCTCAAGAAGTAGGGGCGGATTGTGTTGGTGAGTTCGTTTCTGCCACCAAGACTTATCCAGTCTATGTCGTCAACTACAAGGGCGAGGAGATTTGTCTGGCCCAGGCGCCCGTGGGTTCTGCCCCAGCGGCCCAGTTTATGGATTGGTTGATTGGTTATGGTGTGGAGCAAATCATTTCCACTGGAACCTGTGGCGTCCTAGCCAATATAGAGGAAAATGCCTTTCTCGTCCCTGTTCGCGCCCTGCGAGATGAGGGAACCAGCTACCACTATGTAGCGCCTTCTCGTTATATGGAGATGCAGACTGAGGCTATCTCTGCCATTGAGCAAGTCTTGGAACAAAGAGGTATTCCTTATGAGGAAGTCATGACCTGGACGACAGATGGTTTTTATCGAGAGACTGCTGAAAAGGTTGCCTACCGTAAGGAAGAAGGCTGTGCTGTTGTGGAGATGGAGTGCTCTGCTCTTGCGGCAGTAGCTCAGCTACGTGGAGTTGTCTGGGGAGAGTTGCTCTTTACCGCAGATTCCTTAGCGGATCTGGACAACTACGACAGTCGTGACTGGGGCTCAGAAGCTTTTGATAAGGCACTCGAACTCTGTCTTGCCATTGTGCACCACATGTGAGTGTTCTTACTGTTTTTATGGTAGAATGTAGTTATGTTATTCAAATCTTTTTTGGAAAAAATCAAGACGACGCTGGGACGTTTGTCGCCAGCCCGTCGCATCTTTTTAAGTTTTGCCCTAGTGATCTTCTTAGGTTCGCTTCTTTTAAGTCTCCCCTTTGTGCAAGCAGCAACGTCACAAGCGACCTACTTTGACCATCTCTTTACGACTGTGTCTATGGTTTGTGTGACAGGGCTCTTTACCCAGCCGGTAGCCTCTACTTACAATATCTGGGGCCAGTTGATCTGTATGCTCTTGATCCAGATCGGTGGTTTGGGGCTTATGACCTTTATCGGAATCTTTTATATCCAAGGCAAGCAAAAGCTCAGTCTTCGTGGCCGTGAGACCATTCAAGAAAGTTTTGGTTATGGAGAAACCCAGTCTCTAAAGGACTTCATCCGCTCAATCTTTCTGACGACTTTTCTGGTGGAAGGGATTGGTGCCGTTCTCTTAAGTTTTCGCTTTATTCCGGAATTTGGCTGGGGGCGAGGGATATTAACCTCTATCTTTTTGGCTGTTTCAGCTTTCTGTAATGCTGGATTTGATAATTTTGGAAGTACGAGTTTGGTAGCCTTTCAAACGGATCCCTTAATCAATCTAGTGATTGCAGGATTGATTATCACGGGGGGACTAGGATTTATGGTCTGGTTTGACCTAGCGACCCAGATTGGGAAAAAGAAAAAACGCCGTCTGCGCTTCCATACCAAGCTGGTTCTCTTTTTAACTGCGGGAATTTTACTCTTTGGAACAGTATCTACTCTCTTAATTGAGTGGAACAATCCTGGGACGATCGGAAATCTCAGCGCTCCAGAGAAACTGCTGGTTAGTTTCTTCCAGACCGTCAGTATGAGAACGGCAGGTTTTGCCTCTATTGACTACACTCAGGCTCGACCAGTTACCTTACTGATCTACATCCTACAGATGTTTCTGGGCGGGGCACCTGGAGGGACAGCAGGAGGGCTCAAGATTACGACCTTCTTTGTCTTATTGGTCTTTGCTCGCAGTGAATTATTGGGCTTGCCTCATGCCAATGTGGCTCGGAGGACCATTGAACCTCGAACCGTGCAAAAATCTTTCAGTGTCTTTATTATCTTCTTGCTAACCTTCTTGCTGGGCTTGATCCTGCTAGGGATAACAGCAGAGGGAAATCCGCGTTTTATCTACCTCATGTTTGAGACCATTTCAGCCCTTGCGACAGTTGGGGTGACGGCAAATTTAACGCCAGAGCTAGGCAAGATAGCCCTCAGCATCGTTATGTTGCTGATGTTTATCGGCCGTATTGGTCCCTTGACACTACTGGTCAGTGTAGCGGAATACCAGCCAGACAAGAAAGATACGATTCACTATATGAAAGCAGATATCACTATCGGATAAGAAAGGAAAAACGATGTCAGATCGGACAATTGGAATTTTAGGTTTGGGAATTTTTGGGAGCAGTGTTTTGGCTGCCCTAGCCAAGCATGACATGAATATCATTGCTATTGATGACCACGAGGAGCGTATCAATCAATTTGAACCTGTGCTGGCGCGTGGAGTAGTTGGAGATATCACGGATGAAGAACTCCTTTTATCAGCGGGGATTGACACCTGTGATACCGTAGTCGTCGCAACGGGTGAAAATCTGGAGTCCAGTGTTCTCGCGGTTATGCACTGCAAGAGTCTAGGAGTGCCGACCGTCATTGCCAAGGTCAAAAGCCATACAGCTAAAAAAGTTCTAGAAAAAATCGGTGCAGACGCAGTCATTTCACCAGAGTTTGAGATGGGGCGCTCATTGGCGCAGACAATCCTTTTTCATAACAGCGTAGACGTCTTTCAGTTAGACAAGAATGTTTCGATTGTCGAGATGAAAATCCCCCAATCATGGGTAGGTAAAAGCCTCAGTCAGTTAGATTTACGTGGGAAATACAACCTCAATGTACTGGGTTTTCGTTCCTACGAAAATGCTCCTCTGGATGTCCAATTCGGACCCAATGACCTTTTGCAGGCAGATACCTACATCATGGCAGTCATTAATAACCAACATTTGGATACTTTAGCAGAGCTGAGTGAGTAGAAGAGGAAGGACAACTATTTTTTCAATAACTATTGAGTCAATATAAGTATTTTATAAGAGGAATTTAAGAAAAATTTTAACTTTTTCTTAATCCTTTTTAATTTCAGGAGATTATACTAGAGTCATCAAAAAAAGAAAACTCTAAGGAGAATCCTATGAAATTCAATCCAAATCAAAGATATACTCGTTGGTCTATTCGCCGTCTCAGTGTCGGTGTCGCTTCAGTTGTTGTAGCCAGTGGCTTCTTTGTCCTAGTCGGTCAACCAGGTTCTGCACGTGCGGACGTCGTCAATCCAACCCCTGCTCAAGTCGTACCAGACGCCGCTTCCGAGAGTGCAAAGAGCGACTTACCAGTAGATGTTCTCAAAAAAGCAGTCGATGTAACTCTTCCTTCAGAACAGTCTGTTCCAACACCTAAAACAAGTTTGGATACTACAAGCTCTTCAGAAAAAGCGGATACCGATGCTAAAGAGCCAGTAGTATCACCAAAAGAAGAAGTGCAAGCCCAGCCTGACTCTAAGAAACAAACAGAAGATGCAGTTAAACCTGTGGAAAGTCCTGCCTCTTCAGTTTCTGGGCAAGACCGTGAAGTCAGTGAAGCGCAACCAGCAACCACTCCAGCTGAAGTGCAAAAGGGTGTGGCAGACAATACCAAAGACACAGTAGACGTCCCAGCTTCTTATTTGGATAGAGCTAATTTCCCAGGACCATTTACAGCTGGTGTCAACCAAGTCATTCCATACGAATTCTTCGCTGGTGATGGCATGTTGACTCGTCTTATCTTGAAAGCCTCTGATAAGGCTCCATGGTCAGACAACGGAACGGCTAAAAATCCAGCTCTCCCACCAGTAGAGAAATTGGGCAAAGGCCTTTACTTCTACGAAGTGGATTTGGCAGGCACTCAAGGAAAATCTGATAAAGAGTTGCTTGACCTCTTAAAACAAAACGGTACGCAAAGTTATAAAGCTACCATCAAGGTGTACGGTGCAAAAGACGGCAAGCCTGACTTAACTAATCTGGTAGCGACTAAAGATTTGACTGTTAATTTGAATGGTTTGACCACTCCAGCTGAAGTGCAAAAAGGTGCGGCTGACAACACCAAAGATACAGTAGATGTCCCAGCTTCTTACTTGGATAGAGCTAATTTCCCAGGTCCATTTACAGCTGGTGTCAATCAAGTCATTCCATACGAAGCTTTTGGTGGAGATGGTATGTTGACTCGCCTCTTGTTAAAAGCCTCAGATAAAGCCCCATGGTCAGACAACGGCTCAGCTAAAAATCCAGCTCTCCCACCAGTAGAGAAATTGGGCAAAGGTCTTTACTTCTACGAAGTAGACTTGGCAGGCACCCAAGGAAAATCAGATAAAGAGTTGCTTGACCTCTTGAAACAAAATGGTACGCAAAGCTATAAAGCTACCATCAAGGTGTACGGTGCGAAAGACGGCAAGCCTGACTTAACTAATCTGGTAGCGACTAAAGATTTGACTGTTAATTTGAATGGCTTGACCACACCAAATCAGGTTAAAAAGTCTGTTGTTAACAATGTCAAAGACATGATTGATGTTCCAGCTAGCTACCTTGATAAGGCTAAGGTTCCTGGACCTTTCTTGGCCGGTGTCAACCAAGTTATTCCATACGAAGCTTTTGGTGGAGATGGTATGTTGACTCGCCTCTTGTTAAAAGCTTCCGACAAAGCCCCATGGTCAGACAACGGAATAGCTAAAAATCCAGCTCTATTGCCACTTGAAGGCTTGGCTAAAGGCCAATATTTCTACGAAGTAGATTTGAATGGCAACACGACAGGCAAAGAAGGACAAGCCCTTCTAGACCAACTTCGTGCCAATGGCACTCACACTTACCAAGCTACTGTCAAAGTGTATGGTTCTAAAGATGGCAAACCTGATTTGACCAATCTGATTGCTACTCGTCAAGTAACGATTCAGCTTCGTGGAAAAGAAATGGCGACAATACCATCTCAACAAGGTCAGATGAATACGAAGCCTTCTGAAACAGGCTCTACAGGTATGACTGAGGGTATGATGGGTACAAATCACCATATGTCAGATATGAAGACCGATCAACCAGCTTCTAGCCCAATGGCTAATATGATGAAAAAAGATGATAAAGCGATGCTACCAAATACTGGGGAAGCTCAAACAGCTACAGCTGGCCTTGGTATATTTGGTCTAGCCTTAGCAGGGCTTGTTGGACTTTTGGGTTTGACAACCAAACGAGAAGATTAAGATTCAAATTACTTAAATATTAGAAGAAATAGTGTTATACTAAAGCAAGTATAACACTGTTTTTATCAAAGGAGTGTCAGATGAAAAAGACAATTTTGCTGGTTGATGATGAGATAGATATTCTAGATATTCAAAACCGCTATCTTTTACAGGCAGGATACGATGTTTTAGTTGCCCATGATGGCAAGGAGGGATTAGAACTTTTCAGAAAAAAATCTATCGACCTCATTATCACAGATATCATGATGCCCAATATGGACGGTTATGATTTTATCAGTGAAGTTCAATATATTGCTCCTGATCAACCCTTTCTCTTTACAACTGCTAAGACAAGCGAGCAGGATAAGATTTATGGATTAAGTTTGGGGGCAGATGATTTTATAGCCAAACCGTTTAGCCCACGCGAATTGGTTTTAAGAGTGAATAATATCTTACGTCGCCTTAGCCGTGGAGGCGAGAGAGAGCAGATCGAGCTTGGTGACTTAGTGATTAACCATGTGACTCATGAGGTTTGCATAGGGGACCAACCTTTGGAATTGACAGTGAAATCCTTTGAACTTCTATGGATATTGGCTAGCAATCCTGAGAGAGTCTTTTCAAAGACGGAACTTTACGAGAAGGTATGGCAAGAGGACTATGTGGATGATACCAATACACTTAATGTTCATATCCATGCTTTGAGGCAAGAGTTGAGCAAGTATACAAATCCAAATACTCCTGCTATCAAAACTGTTTGGGGTTTGGGCTATAAGATGGAAAGACCAAGAGGTAGAAAATGAAATTAAAAAACTATATTTTAGTGGGGTACCTAGTTTCGACTCTGCTAACGATTTTGGTCGTTTTCTGGGCAGTCCAACGAATGTTGATCGAGAAAAGTGAAGTTTACTTTCTAGTTGGAATGACCTTGATTGCTAGTTTCATCGGCGCTGCAGTGAGCATCTTTCTTCTGTCACCTGTTTTTTCTTCTCTAAAACATTTGAAAAAACAAGCTCAGGATATAGCTAGCAAGGATTTCAGCACAGAAATTGAAACCAAAGGACCATTAGAATTTCAAGAGCTGGGCCAGGCTTTTAATGACATGTCCCACAATTTGCAAGCCACCTTTCAATCACTTGATGAGAGTGAACAAGAAAAGAGAATGATGATTGCGCAGCTCTCTCACGATATTAAAACTCCCATTACCTCCATTCAGGTTACTGTGGAGGGAATTCTAGATGGAGTGATTAAGGAAGAGGAGCGGCTCCACTACTTAACCACGATTGGTCGGCAAACCGAGCGTCTAAACAAGCTAGTGGAGGAATTGGATGTTTTGACTCTGAACACCCAACCTCAAGATACTGCTGATGAAGAAGTCGAAGAGGTCTTTTTAGACCAGCTACTGATTGAGTCAATGAGTGAATTCCAACTCCAGATTGAACAAGAGGAGCGGGATGTTTACATTCAAGTATCACCTGAGTCGGCGAAAATCAAGAGCCATTCTGACAAACTTTCTCGCATTTTAGTTAATTTGTTAAACAATGCCTTTAAATATTCAGAACCAGGAACCAGAATTGAGGTTCTTGCCCAATTAACAGAACAAGAGCTGACAATCAGTGTGAAAGACGAGGGTCAGGGGATTCATCCTGAGGATTTGGAAAAGATTTTTAAACGACTTTATCGTGTAGAAACTTCGCGCAATATGAAGACAGGTGGGCATGGCTTAGGTCTTGCGATCGCACGAGAACTAGCCCATCAGCTTGGTGGCGAAATCACAGCAGAAAGTCAGTATGGCTTAGGAAGCAAGTTTACATTCAGCCTCAATTTGAAATAAAGGCGTAAAATCCCTTTACAAATCTAGCTTTTCATGGTACAATAGCCTTTGTGTGAAATAGCAGCAGGAAAGCATGAAGCTCGTCAACAGGTGTCTTATGACAAGTAACCTTGGCTGTTTAGGCGAAGGGCATCTGCACGAATCAGGGCTTTCTAAGTGACTATTTCCACCGAAATATTATTTATATCAGGAGGACATACATATGTCACGTTATACAGGACCATCTTGGAAACAAGCTCGTCGCCTTGGCCTTTCACTTACAGGTACAGGTAAAGAATTGGCACGTCGTAACTACGTACCAGGTCAACACGGACCAAACAACCGTTCTAAATTGTCAGAATACGGTTTGCAATTGGCTGAAAAACAAAAACTTCGTTTCACTTACGGTGTAGGTGAAAAACAATTCCGTAACTTGTTCGTACAAGCTACAAAAATCAAAGGCGGAATCCTAGGTTTCAACTTCATGCTTCTTTTGGAACGTCGTTTGGATAACGTTGTTTACCGTCTTGGTCTTGCGACTACTCGTCGTCAAGCTCGTCAATTCGTAAACCACGGTCACATCCTTGTTGACGGAAAACGCGTTGATATCCCATCATACCGCGTAACTCCAGGTCAAGTGATCTCAGTTCGTGAAAAATCATTGAAAGTTCCAGCAATCCTTGAAGCTGTTGAAGCAACTCTTGGACGTCCAGCATTCGTATCATTCGACGCTGAAAAATTGGAAGGTTCATTGACTCGCTTGCCAGAACGTGACGAAATCAACCCAGAAATCAACGAAGCACTTGTCGTTGAATTCTACAACAAAATGCTTTAATTTTAAGAAATATCTTACAGAAAGCCTACAACAGTGGGCTTTTTGCTTTGTCTTAAAACGTTGATTTCTGGGTTTGCTTAGATATTTGCTAGATTGATTTCATTGCTGCTTCAAAGAATGAGACGGCTTTTTTTGCATTCTCTTTTGAGAGGTGGCTATATATATCCATGGTCATGCTGATTTGCGAGTGACCTAGGCGGTGCTGAAGCTCCTTGTAAGGTATGCCAGAGTTAAGCAGTAAACTAGCGTGGGTATGACGGAAACCGTGAAAGCCAATGTTAGGAACGCTAGCACGTTTGAAGTGGGTTCTTAACCTGGTTTGTAAGGTTCGATTATTAGGGTACTCATGTATGAAGTCAGAAAAGACCACCGTTTCAGTACGTCCAAGTTGCCAAGCCTCTTTTACTTGTCTACGTTTGTACTGTTTCAGCATGCTAACAGTTGCTTGATCTATATCTATATCTCGATAACTAGACTTTGATTTTGGGCTATTGATTTCTTGCTTATAGTTTAGAGTCTTTGTGACGTGGATAACTGCATTATCTAAGTTTATATCAGACCAGGATAGGGCTAAAGCTTCATTGATACGATAATCGACTTCTATATACCAAAAATACCTATCGAGTAACTATCAAGTCAGCGCGAATCAAATACTTTCGCTTCTTTCTTATGGTAAGTTGAATTAATAAAATAATTATGATATTCTTTTTCTATAAGGAAAAAATTAAAATGATTATAAGATAGTTTATTTAGAAAATTAGTCAAAATTTTTTCTAATTAATTTGGAAATCATTAACAAGGGGGATATTATGGCTGAAAGAATAATACATCAAGCTGATCTTCGTGCTATCGAGAATAATTTGCGCTCTATCCATGAAGGATTACGAACAATTGATGCTAGAGTTGATGTAGCAAACGAAAATCTTCAAATCGTGTACGATGAAATTGGTAGTTTAGCACAAGAATTTCATGAATTTGTGAATATCCAACAAAAAGCTAATAGATTAGGACAAGCTGAAACTCGACTGGTAAAAATACGTCAGGAAATTGAGAAGAAATACGGACATTATGATATTGTTCGTCGTACTACCACAGGGATTTTACAAGCTGATGATTTAGGAATTGTCAAAAAAGAAACAATCAGCACTGCAACAGAAGAACTAATGATATCAACTCCAGGCTACTGGCTTGCTCCATGCTTGGTTGCATTAGCAGCATGGATAAATAATCAACCCGAGTTAGCTGAAAAAGCAGTCAAGGAAGGGCTTAAACGAAACGATGAAAAAACCTCCCTTTTCTTTGCCTTAATTTGTAGAAGAGCTAACAGAAAGAACGCATGCCTTAAGTGGACTCAACGTTATCTAGCTAATCAAGATGAAGAAAATCTTGATAGAAATTCTATAATTATCTTAGATGCTTTTGCGAGCGGCCTTTTAGGAGCCGATACAGAAGGAGTCATATCACGTCAGATGAATGAGTGGCTCAGTCGACTTGAAGATAAACCAGGTTTTACTGAACGACAAACAGAACAATGGTCCGAAGCGATTAATCTGAAAAGAACTAAATTAGACGAAATTTATATCCTAATTTGAGGAAATATAGTAGTAGTTGGCCTGTTCTTGAGGATATCTTAGAAGGAGCTTATCTTCATGAACAAATATTAAACTATCTAACTGATATTTTTGAGAAAAAAGGGTCTACAGAAAGCGTCAAAGAACAATTAGATGATATTTTAGACACACTTGTGACTGATTTTGATAACGAGGAACTAGCTCTTCGAAAACAAGAAAAATTCGAGCAGTTTGTGGTTGACTTTGGAGGAGATGACAACCGTGCTCATCAAAACATGGATATTGAGGTGACTGCATTTGAAACCCATAAAGACTTCACCCAGTTGCTTACCGATGCAGCAATGAAACCCGAATCTTCTCACTCAAGTATATCAACCCAAAAATTTGCATTGGCTCTTTCTCGTGATTGGGTAACAAACGCTTATAATGACGTTACTGCAAAAAATCGCATGAAGATTCCTTACGAAATTGAAATTAATGTGGATACTTTTAATGATAAATCAACAGATGGCCAAAACGAAAACGAGTTGATTGAAAAATTCAATTCTCAGATTGACTCTGAAAAAGAACAAACTTTGTCAAACTACTTCCCAAGTTTATTTGATAAATTCCTTTTGTATGGTGGTATAGCTATCGGAGTAATCGGTTTAATGATGATTTTTGGGAATATTTTCTTAGGTTTAATAGCTATTATAGCAGGGATTGTTATGGTTCTTAAACATAAATCTAATATTGAAAACATTGAAACGAATCGCAAGAAAATTGAAGAACAATACGAGAATAAAAGAGTAAATGGTGAACAAATTATAAGAGCTACTCTGGCTGAAATTGTAGACTTTAGAATTGAATTCGCAGAGAAAGATGCTGAAAGCACTAAAGTTCTTGATTTCCTCGAACAAATAAGACCTGAACAATATGTAAACAAGTTGGCATCATCTAATAGAAAGATTAAAATTTGAGGAGGTAATTGACATGGATGAAAAATATAAAGGCGATAGTAAGCTATCATCTAATAACACCACTCCATTTAAGAGCATTAATACTGAAGAAGATATCACTGAAGAACCTATGAGCGTGTTTGCTGAGGGACTCCCTTCATGGGATATTGTGCCCCCACAATTGCTAGTCAGAAGGAAACGGCAAAAATAATGAATAAACCACAAACATATGCAGAATGGGTAAACGTCTTAACTGTTTTTAAAAACAAAGATGATGATGAAACAGTTTTAAAAATGATGAAATCTGGAACTATCGAATGGCAATACGGTGTGGCAGAACGTTTCTCTACAAAGTTAATTGACGCTGTTAATTACCGTATGAATGTAGCTTCAGATAAGTTTCAAAATGATTTACTAAAATCCCAAGGATACGAGGGAGCTATTATTCAAGCAATTCTTTCTTTGAGAAAAGAAATGACGTTCTTAGCTGAAGCAATCAATCTTCCTGTAATTCCGGATAAAGAGCGACAACACTACCTAAATCTCGTTATAGAACAAGCTAATAGTATGCAAAAATCTTTAGAAGAATCTGCAAAACAGGACCGAAGCGGGAAAATGTCAAGTATTATTAGAAATCATAAAATTAATTCTTTTTTAAATAAAGGTGAACAGTAAATGAGCAATATAGTAAAAAGCAAAGAACTTCTTACGAGATATTCACTTGCAAGAATTCCTTTTATTGCTATCAATACCATTGAGCCAAGTAGAACATTAGATATGTTAAAGGAAATATCTGAAGAATTACAACTTCCGTTCAACGTACATACTCTCACCAAAGGTGTGTATGATCTTAGTTCTGGTAAGAATGTTAACGATGATAAATCTGTTTATGGTGCAATAGATTACATGACGGACCAAATGCAAAAGAAACAATACCAAACTATTGTACTGACAGAAGTTCCGGATCTTAGTAATGAAAATAGCGATTCTAAACAAGTCTTAGCACTGGTCAATCTAGCCAATGAAACTGGAGGCGTTGTAATAGTTTTTACCAATACCCCTATTTGGAATCAACTTCAACGGCAAGGTATGACAGTAAAAATAGATTTACCTAACGAAGAAGAAATGTACTCAATAATTCAAGAGTACATTGACGACTATAGAAACGATATCCAGATTGAATGGGACAACTCCGATATTCGAGAAGCTGCAGCAGCTCTCAATGGGGTAACTAGAATTGAGGCGGAGAACGTTATCGCTGCTTTGATTGCAAATAAGTGCATAAGAAAATCTGATTTAGATGAGATAAGATTTGCAAAAGATCGCCTATTCTCTGATATCTCTGGTCTAGAAAAAATCGTTGTAGATGATTCTGTAAAGGATGTCGGAGGACTTGAAGGATTAAGGAAGTGGCTTGATGAAAAGAAAGAATTGCTAACTCCCGAAAAGAAAGATATGTTACGTGAGAAAGGATTGCAGCCACCTAGAGGAATACTCCTAGTAGGTGTCCCTGGATGCGGAAAATCTTTATCTGCTAAATCAATTTCCGCTAACTGGAAACTCCCATTATATCGTTTAGATTTTGCAACGGTTCAAGGAAGTTATGTAGGTCAGTCTGAACAGCAACTCAAAGATGCTCTAACTACCGCTGAGAATGTATCTCCATGTATTTTATGGATTGATGAAATAGAAAAAGGACTATCAGGAGCTACTGGAGGCGCTAATGATGGCGGTGTATCTACTCGTATGGTTGGTCAATTCTTATTCTGGATGCAAGAATGCAAAAAACAAGTTTTTGTAGTTGCAACAGCTAATGATGTATCTATGCTTCCATCAGAACTTCTCCGTCGAGGAAGATTTGATGAGTTATTCTTTGTTGATCTACCTACTGCAGATGAGCGTAAAGAAATACTTGCTTTGTATTTTAAAAAATACTTAAGTCTAGAATTTGAAGGAGATTTCTGATAATATCATTCAAATAAGTGATGGTTTCACTGGTGCGGACTTAGAATCGACAGTTAGAGATTTAGCTTACCGAGCTATCGCTAATAACAATTTTATTCTCAATGAAGAGAATATCATGAATGCTTTCAATAATGTAGTCCCACTCTCTCAAACTAGCCCAGAAAAAATTGAGGCTATTAGAGATTGGGGGAAAGAAAGAGCTGTTCCTGCATCTGGAAAACCAATCGGTGGAGAGGGACTTGTTCATAAACAAAGTGGACTTAAAACAAGAAAAGTACTTGTTTAATAAGTTCATTATTTGGACACGGTAACTGTAATCTCAGTTTCGTGTCCATTTTTATAATTCCTTAAATGAAGATCTATTCTAAGAGTACCATTAAAAGGAATCTTAAACTGCAAAATATAACTTATAACACAATTAGGAGAAAAATAGATGCCTAAACCAATGTTAAATCCATACCAATCCCAAAAACAAACACAAGCAAGCCATATCATGACTTCTAACTTAAAACAACCACAGATAGATAAATTGAGTTTAGATAGGCTTCTAAGAAAATCACGGTCTAAAGAATATATGGATACTATTCATCAACTAGATGCAGGAGGACATGTTCATAATAAAAAGGAAGTAAATGAAATTATTAATACAATTAAGTCAGAATTCCCAGATGTGGATATTAATGGAATTCTCCTAGGTTTTGTAGCAAAATGTTATTTAGGGGCACCTTATGAAGCGCACACCCTAGACTTAGTTGGAGAAATCATTGAGCATTATAAACGAGGAGAGACATTACCTGGTGGGCTCGATAAAGCCAAAAGCATTGCTTTACATGGAGGATATGATTTTATCGAAGTTTATACAGATTGTTGTCGAGCAATTAGCTCAAATGGTTCCGTATCAGTTATAAAAGATTAATTATGTATAGAACAGTAACATATGGCATACAGAGAATTTCATAAATAATTGGTAATTAACCTAAAAGGATACTATTAGGTAACAGGAAAAATTCATCTCGATGTTAAAACGACTACTGTATTATCTTTGTAATATAGTAAAATTATCAGGAATCGCTTGGAATAATTAATTTGTTTTTCTCTATATAATAAGAATTAGTGGCATGAAAGGATAGCTATATAGTAGGACACAAAATATCTATTACCAACCAACGCGCTACTTAGCTAGTGGGGGGACATTCGGCGGTTTCGCCTATTCTCTTTTATAACTAAGCCCATAGAAATAAATCTAAGGTTTTTTTGTGCACTTATATTGTATGCTCAAGATTTTAAAAATACAAAAAAATGACTTCTGAAATAAATTCACAAGTCATCTAGTATAGTCTCTAATAATCTATACTGCAATCGATAAGAGAATTATATCACTTTATCTCAGTTTTTGTCAAGTAGAATAAATAAAAAGTCACACATAATTATTAATACTATTTATTTTATGATATATATTCGTTCCAAGGATTCTATTAAATTCGCTCCTTGGAATTTCATTATTTAAATTATCTACAATCTGTTTAAAATCTCTGATTAATCTTCTTAATTCTGTTTTTGAATAACCAAATCCTTTTAAGTACATAACTAAAAAGCATAAAATAATCTACAATTGAATTAAACATTATATTTTGAATTCTATATCTTAAGTTTATATCATTTAATAGCGTTCGATTAATGTTACGTTTCTTAAAACGAGTATCAAAAATAATATGATTATGTGCGATCGCATTTCTCAATTCGTTTAAAATAAATATATGATTTGTCAGATGACTTGCATTGGTATCCATAGCATCATAGATTCCAAGTATATTAAGTACATTTTTTCGGTAATCTCTATGCATTTGCTCAACGAAATCGCCAAGTTTCCCAAATGATAAAATTTCAAATACTATCCACAAAGGGATCTGATCTCCCGAATTAATTTTATTAGTGACCATTTTATTTTTATTATAGTTCATATGAATACTCGTATGAACATTTTTTTGAAGATTCAAACGTTTTTTGAGCATATCCGTTCTCTGATTAGAAGCAAAATGCATACAGTCGGTCAATTTGTTAATATATATGTCTTCGAATATTGGATCACTATTACTTACCAGTTCATCTAAAATATAATTTTTAATATGTGTTTCACAAGAGACTAAAGGCGAGAATAATAAATCTTTTAAGGCTGTGTCAAAGTTATAAATAGCTACAATTTCATCAAAGTTACTAAAGTTGAATAAATTTTGCCTAGATTTATAAAAACGATATCCTTTATAGCCATGGTAATAACCCATTCTAAGTAAATATTTTTTATGTTTAGAACCATATATAGTAATTCCATGGTTATTTCTTATATGCCTCATTAAACTATTGGTTGATTGACCGTTCACCATTTAAAATTACTCCATTCCTTTAACTTTGCTTTCGATAAAATTAATTTCATTATAATAAAACACCCCAAGTTAGGTTTTTCTGTCTAACTTTTGAGGTGCAGTTCAAATCAGCGTTTTTCTTATGTATTGATTCGTATTGAATGCTTACTTAACTTCTGTAAACACAACGTGTTTGCGAAGTTTTGGTGAGTATTTCTTCAATTGAAGACGGTCTGGAGTGTTACGTTTGTTTTTAGAAGTAAGGTACAAGCGTTCACCAGATTCTTTGTGTTCAAGTGTAATATTTACGCGCATGGTATCTCCCTTCTATTATTCAGCTGATGCAGCCTTAGCGATTTTACGTCCTTTGTAGTATCCTTTAAGTGATACGCGGTGAGAACGTGAGTAATCTCCAGTAGTTTCGTCAAAGTTTACAGATGGAGCTGTTACTTTGTAGTGTGTACGACGTTTGTTTTTCTTCGCTTTTGAAGTGCGACGTGCAGGTACTGCCATTTTGATTTCTCCTTTAGGTATTTAAATTCGATTCAATCTAGTGATTTTCATCAACCATACTAGGATAACACATTTTTTTTGTAAAGTAAAGTTACTTGACAAAAAAAGATGAAAAAATTCTCCTGTCCGATCTAGCAGACAGGAGAAGGTGTTAAATATCAATCTCAAATGGTTCGTCAATGGTTTCCGATACGTATTTTCCGTCTTTCTTCCGTTGCTTGACACACTCTGTAAGGAGATATTCGATTTGCCCATTGACTGAACGAAAGTCGTCTTCTGCCCATGATGCGAGTGCAGCATATAACTTATTCGAGAGTCGAAGGGGGATTTGCTTTTTTTTAGCTTCTGCCATTTCTAATAAAGGCTTCCTGTATTGACAATTGGTTGTGCATCATGATTGCCACAGAGAACGACTAAGAGATTTGAAACCATGGCAGCTTTTCGTTCTTCGTCAAGCTCTACCAATTCTCCTTCATTGAGACGTTCTAGTGCCATTTCAACCATTCCTACAGCGCCGTCTACAATCATCTTACGTGCATCGATAATAGCAGATGCTTGTTGACGTTGAAGCATGACGGCAGCAATTTCTGGTGCATAAGCTAGGTAAGTAATACGTGCTTCAAGGATTTCCAAGCCAGCATCTTCAACACGACTTTGAATTTCTTCACGAATACGGTTAGCTACAATTTCGCTAGAGCCACGGAGACTTCCTTCATCTGCTTGTCCATCCCCTGTAGTATCTACATTAGGAGACACATCGTAAGGATAGATGCGGACAATATTACGAAGGGCGCTATCACATTGCAATGAAAGATATTCTTTGTAGTTATCAACGTTGAAGACTGCCTTAGAGGTATCGACTACACGCCAAGTAACGGCAATTCCGATTTCCACAGGATTTCCTAGACAATCATTGATTTTTTGACGAGAATTGCTCAAGGTCATAACCTTGAGGGAAATCTGTTTCTTGCCAATTTCAAGATTTACATCATTGCCATTTGATGATTTCATCCCTGAAAAAGGAGATTTCGTGCTAACGTCCCCACTTTGTCCAAGTCGAGTGTGATTTGCAGGGTTAACTGCTACGCTGAAGGGATTGACAAAGTAAAAACCAGGTTCTTTGATGGTACCTGTATAGTTACCAAAGAGTGTCAGAACCAGAGCTTCCTGAGGTTTGACAACTTTTAAACCAGCATGAGCTAGTGCTGTAATTATGCTTAGTACAAGTCCGATAATAATTCCAAAAACATTTTCCGAATCAGCACCCATTATAAATATAAAGATACCAAGTACGAGTGTCAACTCAATGAGAATCAATGCGAATACACCATTTGGTTTTGAATTGATTAGTTTTTCAGTCATAAGAATGACCTCCTGTTATATGATATCTAAATGATATCACTTTAATTTATAAAGTCAAGAAATAAATGTAACATTTTTAAAGAAAATATTGCTGTATAGAATTTTCTGAAAATTCAAGAATTTTCTTCTGTTCATTGCTTTTAAAATGTGCTATAATAGTAAACTGAACTGAGAGGGAACAAATGACTGAATTAGATAAACGTCACCGCAGTAGCATTTATGACAGCATGGTTAAATCACCAAACCGTGCCATGCTTCGTGCGACTGGTATGACAGATAAGGACTTTGAAACACCGATTGTGGGAGTGATTTCAACTTGGGCGGAAAATACGCCATGTAACATTCACTTGCATGATTTTGGGAAATTAGCCAAAGAAGGTGTCAAATCCGCAGGCGCTTGGCCTGTACAATTTGGGACAATTACCGTAGCGGACGGGATTGCTATGGGAACGCCTGGTATGCGTTTCTCTCTAACATCTCGTGATATCATTGCGGACTCTATCGAAGCGGCTATGGGTGGTCACAATGTGGATGCCTTTGTTGCTATCGGTGGCTGTGACAAGAACATGCCTGGTTCTATGATTGCCATTGCCAATATGGATATCCCAGCTATTTTCGCCTATGGTGGAACTATTGCACCGGGAAATCTTGATGGTAAAGATATCGACTTGGTTTCTGTCTTTGAGGGAATCGGAAAATGGAACCACGGTGACATGACAGCTGAGGACGTGAAACGTCTTGAATGTAATGCCTGCCCTGGCCCTGGTGGCTGTGGTGGTATGTATACAGCTAATACCATGGCGACTGCTATCGAAGTTCTCGGTATGAGTTTGCCAGGATCTTCATCTCACCCAGCTGAATCAGCTGATAAGAAAGAAGATATCGAAGCAGCAGGACGTGCTGTTGTTAAGATGTTGGAGCTTGGTCTCAAACCATCAGATATCTTAACTCGTGAAGCCTTTGAAGATGCCATCACTGTAACGATGGCTCTCGGTGGTTCTACAAATGCCACTCTTCACTTGCTTGCCATTGCCCATGCTGCCAATGTTGACTTGTCACTTGAGGACTTCAATACGATTCAAGAACGTGTGCCTCACTTGGCTGACTTGAAGCCATCTGGTCAGTATGTCTTCCAAGACCTCTACGAAGTTGGTGGTGTGCCTGCGGTTATGAAGTACTTGCTGGCGAATGGTTTCCTTCACGGGGACCGCATCACATGTACTGGTAAGACTGTAGCTGAGAACTTGGCTGACTTTGCAGACCTCACACCAGGTCAAAAAGTTATCATGCCACTTGAAAATCCAAAACGTGCGGATGGTCCGCTTATCATCTTGAACGGGAACCTTGCCCCTGATGGAGCGGTTGCCAAGGTATCAGGTGTGAAAGTGCGCCGTCACGTTGGACCAGCTAAGGTATTTGACTCTGAAGAAGATGCTATTCAGGCCGTTCTGACAGATGAAATCGTTGATGGCGATGTTGTCGTTGTTCGTTTTGTTGGACCTAAGGGTGGTCCTGGTATGCCTGAGATGCTGTCACTTTCATCCATGATCGTTGGTAAAGGTCAAGGAGACAAGGTTGCCCTCTTGACAGACGGACGCTTCTCTGGTGGTACTTATGGTCTGGTTGTTGGACATATCGCCCCTGAAGCTCAGGATGGTGGACCGATTGCCTACCTTCGTACAGGTGATATCGTTACGGTTGACCAAGATACCAAAGAAATTTCCATGGCCGTATCCGAAGAAGAACTTGAAAAACGCAAGGCGGAAACAACCTTGCCACCACTATACAGCCGTGGTGTCCTCGGTAAATATGCCCACATCGTATCATCCGCTTCTCGCGGAGCCGTGACAGACTTCTGGAATATGGATAAGTCAGGTAAAAAATAAACTCAAAAAGCAAGCCATTTCGGCTTGCTTCTTTTCATCTTCAAAAGTGATTTGCCTGCTTATACTCAATAAATCAAAGAGCAAACTAGAAAGCTAGGCGCAGGTTGCTCAAAGCACAGCTTTGAGGTTGGAGATAAAGCTGACGTGGTTTGAAGAGATTTTTGAAGAGTATTAACGGGGTGGCAGTCCAAGGGCGATACGGCCGTAGCGACTGATTCGTGTAATCTTCCAAGCGGGTGACCAAGTGACTTCAACCTTGACATCTTCGATACCCTCGATTTGTTTGAGACCTGCCACGATTTCGATAGGCAAACTTTCGGCACAATCGCAGGCAGTATCCGTGAAAGTCATGACAATCTTGCAGAGACCTGTTTCATCCAGATTGATTTCATAAATCAGCCCTAGATTGTACACATCCAATTCCACATCTGTATCAAAAACCTTCTCTAGTTTTTCGATAATTTGGTCTTGCAAGGCCAAAGCGCGGTCATTGATTTTGATATCGTCTCTCATAACAGTCCCTCCACCTGATAAATATCCTCTATTTTCTCATAATTCTGACAATTTGGCAAGTTTTTGATGAATTTTCTGAAAAGTATGATAGAATAAAGAAAATGATCAATCAAGGGGAAGTCTATGGAGCAGATTGGAACAGTCTTTAGACAATTACGAGAGTCAAGAAATATCTCGCTGAGACAAGCAACTGGGGGACAATTTTCGCCGTCCATGTTGTCCCGATTTGAAACAGGTCAGAGTGAACTTTCGGTGGGAAAGTTTCTGTTTGCCCTAGAAAATATATCTGCCAGTGTAGAGGAAATCCTCTTTCTGGCGAGAGGTTTTCAGTATGATACAGATTCTGAGTTGAGAAAAGAAATCACAGATATCTTGGATCCAAAGAACATAGCACCTCTCGAGGACTTGTATCGCAAGGAATATCAAAAGCATGCCCATTCTCAAAACAAACAGAAACATATTCTAAATGCCATTATGATCAAGTCTTATATGAAGAGCGTTGATGAAACAGTAGAGTTAACGGCAGAGGAAGGGAAAGTCCTTCATGATTACCTGTTTTCTACCGAGATTTGGGGAATCTATGAACTCAATTTGTTCTCAGTCAGTTCTCCTCTCTTATCTATTCCTCTTTTTACTAGATATGTACGAGAAATGGTCCGCAAATCTGATTTTCTAATGGAAATGTCTGGAAACCGAAACCTTTTTCACACCATGCTATTGAATGGTTTTTTAGCCAGCATTGAGTGTGAAGAATTTACCAATGCTTATTATTTTAAACGTGTTATCGAAGAGCATTTCTACAAGGAAAACGAGACCTATTTCCGAATTGTCTATTTGTGGGCAGAAGGTCTCCTTGATAGCAAGCAAGGCAGAGTCAAGGAAGGACAAAAAAAGATGGAAGATGCTGTCCATATTTTTGAGATGCTTGGCTGTAACAAATCTGCCGAATACTACAGAAAAGCAACAGATTGTTGAATATCTGCAAACTAAGAAAATAATTTAAAATTTGAAGCGATAGAACTCTTGTCCTCTCTCATGTCATCAAAGAGATTTTATCGTTTTTTTAGCTTTTTTTGTGTGTTGCATATATTCAAAAGTTTACCCTTTCAAATTTCTAAGTGCTATACTATAGTCATACTTCATATAGGGATTAGAACAAGAAGGGAGATTATCTATGAAACTATTGTTTAGAAATCAAGCTTATCGACTCTTGACTTTGTCACGATTCTTCAATGCTTTTGGTGCTTCGATTTTTAACCTGGTATTTATCGTCTATGCATCGACCTTGCCACAAGCCTCTTTTGCTGTTGCTATGGCGAATATTGTCATGATTCTTCCGACTCTCTTTACAGTTTTTGTAGGGATTCGGGCAGATTACACGAGGGACAAGGTCAAATGGATGACCTATAGCGGTTTGTTTCAGGCTCTTCTCTTTTTCCTAGCAGCTTTGGTACTTGGTCAAGCCAGTCTCTTTGCCTTTTCCAGCCTGTGTTTGATTAATGTCATCAGTGATGTGATCAGTGATTTTGCTGGTGGTTTGCGCATGCCTCTTATTAAGGAAAAGGTAGCTGAAAATGATTTGATGGAGGCTTATTCTTTTTCCCAGTTTATCACCTATATTTCAGCTATTGGTGGTCAAGCTTTCGGAGTCTGGCTCTTAGGGCTATCGGTCAATAATTTTTCTCTCGTTGCGGGAATAAATGCCTGTTTTTTCCTAGTATCAGCCGCTATTCTCTTTTTAGGAAAAAGCAAATTAAGCCTGTCAATTTCATCTGCTGATGGTGAATTACTGAAAAATGAGACTCTCTCTATCAAAGATCAGTTTCTATCAATTTACCGAAATTTACGTCTCGTTTTTCTTAAAAGTGGACAGAAAAACTTTGGTTTTATGCTCTTTGCTGTCTTGCTTATCAATGCCTTGGGTGGTGCTTTGGGAGGCATTTATAACATCTTCTTTTTGAGCCATTCACTCTTGAATTTTTCTTACACAGAGGCACTATTTATCAATCAAGTCTGTGTTTTAGTAGCAATCATCATCAGTAGCCTTACGGGCAATGATTATTTTGGGAAGCAGTCCTTGCCTAGATTGATGATGTGGGCGACCTTAGGACTTAGTCTAGTTGGTCTAGCTAATTTATTCAATCAAGTCGTGCTCGGTTTACTATTTCTCTTTTTAACTCTGTATGTGTCTGGTAAAGTTTCACCAAAGATTAGTGCCATGCTCATGAAAAATCTAGCTCCAGAGGTTCTAGCTCGTACCAGCAATTTTTTAAATCTTCTCTTTACCCTCTCTATTCCTGTGGGAACAGCCTGTTTTTCACTTGTAGCCGTATGGGATATGCAGTTGACCTGGATCTTATTTGTTGGACTTTCCTTGCTGGCTATCCTTCTGACAAGTCTTAATCTCAAAAATGATATTTGAATCCTAATTTTTTTTCATACTGTTTTAATCCCTCTATTTATGGTAAAATAAGACTATTAAGTTTAAAGAGGATTCCCTATGAAATTACAAAAACCAAAAGGAACGCAGGATATTTTACCTGCTGAATCTGCCAAGTGGCAGTACGTTGAGGGCTTTGCCCGTGAAATTTTCAAGCGCTATAACTATGCGGAAGTGCGTACGCCTATTTTTGAGCATTACGAGGTTATCAGTCGCTCTGTCGGAGATACAACCGATATCGTAACCAAGGAAATGTATGATTTCTATGACAAGGGTGACCGCCATATCACCCTTCGTCCAGAAGGAACTGCGCCCGTTGTCCGTTCCTATGTGGAAAATAAACTCTTCGCCCCAGAAGTGCAAAAGCCAAGTAAGTTCTACTACATGGGACCTATGTTCCGTTATGAGCGTCCACAGGCAGGGCGTTTGCGCCAGTTCCACCAGATTGGGGTTGAGTGTTTTGGCTCTAGCAATCCAGCTACCGATGTGGAAACCATCGCTATGGCTGCTCATTTCTTGAAAGAAATTGGCATCCAAGGTGTTAAATTGCATCTCAACACTCTTGGAAATCCTGAGAGCCGTGCGGCCTACCGTCAAGCCTTAATTGACTATTTGACACCGCTCAAGGAGACCTTGTCTAAGGATAGCCAACGTCGTTTGGAGGAAAATCCTCTCCGCGTCTTGGACTCTAAGGAAAAAGAAGACAAGGTAGCAGTAGAGAATGCGCCGTCTATCTTGGACTTCCTTGATGAAGAAAGTCAAGCTCATTTTGATGCTGTGCGTCAAATGTTGGAAAATCTTGGAGTAGATTACATCATCGATACCAATATGGTGCGTGGTCTGGACTACTACAACCACACCATTTTCGAGTTCATCACAGAAATCGAGGGCAATGACTTGACCGTCTGTGCGGGTGGTCGCTACGATGGTTTGGTTTCTTATTTTGGAGGCCCTGAAACTGCTGGATTTGGTTTTGGACTTGGTGTAGAGCGCCTGCTTCTCATCCTTGAAAAGCAAGGTGTGGCTCTCCCTATCGAAAACGCCCTAGATGTCTATATCGCAGTCTTGGGTGAAGGAGCAAATGTCAAGGCCTTGGAATTAGTACAGGCTCTTCGCCAACAAGGATTCAAAGCAGAGCGTGATTACCTCAACCGTAAACTCAAAGCTCAGTTCAAGTCAGCCGATGTCTTTGCGGCTAAGACCCTCATCACGCTAGGGGAGAGCGAAGTCGAAAGCGGACAAGTGACGGTTAAGAACAACCAAACACGAGAAGAAGTGCAAGTGTCACTTGATGCTATCAATCAAAATTTCTCAGAAATCTTTGAAAAATTAGGCTTTTAATAGTATTTAAAACTGGTCAGGATCTTATTCCTGACCTTTTTCTTTTGCAAAATGACAAAAATCATAAACTTTTTGACAAATATGCTTGTCAAAAAGAAAAAGATGTGTTACAATGTAAGCAAGTTAAGAGAAAAGGAGAAAGGAACGATTATGTGGGCATTAGGATTTGTACCTCTTGTGATTATGTATTATATCTACCATTTCCAAAAGGTCAAGAAACTAGAGAATAAAATCAAAAGAATTGAGCAAAAACAGAAAGGAAATATAGAAATGTCAAGATTATTAAAAGAATTGATTGGGAAAACACCGACAATCGTTGGACAAGTTTTTGGAACAGATAACTGGGAAGTTGTAGATGTTGATGAGGAGTGGGTCAAGCTACGACGTGTAGATAAAAAAGGAAAAGAAAAATTCAAACTACAACGCATTGAGGATATCCAAACCGTTGAATTTGACGGAGAGTAGGTGTGTAACATGCAACTAAAAAATCGTCTAAAAGAGCTTCGGGCTCGCGATGGTCTCAATCAAACCGACCTAGCCAAACTGGCAGGGGTTTCCAGACAGACCATTAGTCTATTAGAACGGGACGAATACACCCCGTCCATTGTGATTGCCCTGAAGATTTCACAGATATTCAATGAACCAGTCGAGTCGGTATTTCGTATAGAGGAGGATGAGTGATGAACAAGTATAAAGTGATTTATTATATGAGTGTTTTTGCCTTTATTGTGAATGCTTTCGCTATGATTGGAACATTATTCGGTTGGTTTTATTTTGTTGAAAGTAAGTATTTGTTTTGGATTAATTTAGTTCTCTTGTCCATTTTCAATTGGTTAAAGAAGAAGGAGAAAAATGATGAACAAGTATAAAGTGATTTATTATGTAGTTGCCATAGCCCTATTAGTCAGCGTATTTCTACTGATTGGGATGGACCTAGGCTGGTTTAATCTGTATCAAAGCGACCAATTTATTTGGGTCTACTTTGCTCTCATCCCAGTAATTGAATGGATTGAAAAGAAAGCAAACAATTTAGCAAGTGAAAAAGGAGAATGAATATGAAAAAGTTTTTAGCAGATTTTCAAGTAGATACTGAACATAAAGAACTTGCAGGTGTTTGTGCAGGTTTAGGAAATTATTTTAACATTCAAGCCAATATCGTTCGTTTGGTGACAGTCTTGTTGTTTCTCTCTTCTACGGAGATTGGGATTATAACAGTAACTCTCTATGCCTATCTAGCGGGTTGGCTTGGGAATGAACCCTTGGGAGATGGAGCAAAAAAAGCTAGAAATCAAGCTATTCTCTTACTTGCTGTTTGTTTGATTTGGTGTCACTTGGAACAGAAGGCTTAACAGCTATTTATGAATCAGGGAAAGCATTTGGTCAGTGGTTAGTTGGATTGGTTTAGAGAAAGGATGAATATGAAAAAGAAACATTTATTAATTTTGTTGGGGAGTTTACTGTTAGGTGTTTTATTGGGAATGATCGGTACTGGTTTTGCTAGTCTTCGTTCAGAAATTTCTCAAGATCAAGTACTGTTTGTTTTAGATACCTTCTTTTTCTGGCTTGGAATTATTTCAACAATTTTAGCTCTTTATTTTACCAGAATGAGTCGTAAAGCCTACAATAACTACCAAAGAGAAGAAGACGATGAACAAAGTGAACAAGACTATATTAGGATGTATCGTTTCTTAGATTATGGTACAGTGGCTAACAGTATTTTGCTAATTAGTATGTTATTCAGCTTAGTTGCTATGTTTCCTGAGTTTAGATTATCTTTATCTCCTTTTCTCTTAGCCATACTTGTAATTTTTGTGGGTAGCTATTGCTTCAACACGACTAGCTTGATCCGTAATTATAAACTTTCTATCATGGCAACCCCTAAGGAAATGTTAGAATTCCTAGATACTTATGATGAGGGAGAAAAACAAGCAGAAATGGAAGAAGCTTACTTAATCTTGCTCAAGATTAATCAGACGATCTTGCCAGCTATCTACATTCTCTTGATGGTTTTATCACTGGTGTTAGGTGAAGTACAGTTGATTGCTTTAATTATAGCGGTTGCTATTCATATTTATATCAACCTTGCACAATTACGCAAAACAAAACGTTACTTTAAGTAAAAGGAGTTTTTATGATTCGTGTTGAAAATGTAAGCAAAAGTTTTGGGAGCAAAAAAGCTCTTCATCAGATTTCTTTTGAGATTAAGGAAGGTGAAATCTTTGGTTTTCTTGGACCTTCTGGCTCAGGTAAAACAACTATGATCAATGTTCTGACGGGGCAGTTAGCTGCAGATCAGGGGGAGACCGTTCTTCTAGGAAAGTCCTCTCGAAATTTGACTTCAAATGATTTGGAACAAATCGGTATTGTTAGTGATGGCAGTGGCTTTTATGAAAAGATGAGCCTCTATAAAAATCTGCTCATTTATGCAAAATTATACGGTCTTAAAGCTTCTAGAGTAGATACAGTACTTGATCAAGTTGGGTTATCAGATGCTAAAAACCTTATCGCAGAAAAATTATCTACAGGAATGAAACAACGAATGTTCTTGGCTCGTGCCCTTCTGAATGCTCCTAAAATTCTCTTTCTAGATGAGCCAACAAGTGGTCTTGATCCTACCACCTCAAAATCAATTCATGTTCTCTTACAGGAACTGAAGCAGGCTGGGACAACGATCTTCTTAACAACCCACGATATGAATGAAGCAACCTTGCTTTGTGACCAGCTCTCTCTTTTAAATAAGGGAAACTTGATTGAGTATGGCAGTCCACAAGAGATTATTCAAAAGTACCATGAGGATAAAAAGGTTCGTTTACGTTACCAAGATGGACGCGAACAAGTGGTTCCTTTTGAAGAATTGCCTCATTTGAATACGACAAATCTAATAGCTGTTCATTCTTGTGAACCGACTTTAGAAGAAATCTTTATTAGATTGACAGGAGAAAAGTTAGATGTTTAGAAAATTAAATGCCCTTCTTTGGTTAAGGTTACAAGTTCTTATTAGTAATTCAACGTTACTAGCGACATTATTGATGCCCTTTGGTATTGCTATCCTATATAATGAGTTCTTAAACAAGAGTGGAGAACTGACTATGTTTCTTCTCTCTACGAGTTTGACGATGGTCTTGAGTATGGGAAGTGGTTATATGGTATCGATTATGATGGCTGAGGACAAGGAAAAACGTAACCTTAAATCCCTCATACTAAGTGGTGTGACAGCAACGGAGTATACTCTGAGCATGATGGCTCTTCCTCTTTTAGTGATGCTTCTTTCTATGGTTGTTCTACCTTTGTATCTTAAAGTTGATTTAACAAACTACTTTCTTACCTATGGTCTCTATCTGCTTCTGGCAACTATCAGCATTATCTTTCTTAACATTCTTATCGGTGCAGTATCAGATACTCAGTCTAAGGCGCAAGTGTATAGTATTTTTCCTATGCTAACCTTCTCTTTCTTGCCCACTCTTGCTGTTCAAAATGAAACTGCGCAAAAATTGTTGGACTATTCTTTCATTGGTCCTTTGGTAAGTTTATTAAAAGAAGGTGGAGGAGAGTTATCTTTGAGAAGTCTTGGTCTTTTGCTAGCATGGATCCTTTTGCTAGGACTAGCTAGTCTCTTCGTATTGAAAAATAGTTATAAAGGAAAATAGGAGACCCATATGAACTTACTTAAAAATCTTGGCTGGTTTCTTCTAGCTGTTCTATCCTTTTTCTTTGGCTATGGTCTGGTTCAGAGTACGGCGCTGTCAGCTCTTGGACTAGGGGCTTCAATCTTTGGAGTCTTGCCACTTTATATCGTCCTGTCAGGGACCTATGTTTATGGAGTTTACAGATGGTATCAGACAGAAAAGGTTAGCATCCAGACGACTGCTTTAGTCGTTTCATTTGGTTACCAACCCTGGTTTTGCTAGTGGCGATTACAGCCCAGTTCTTTTTGCCAGATGATCCGTCGGCTAATCAACAGACTGTATCACAATTGACATTGGCTCAGCCTGTCTTTGGTTTCTTTATGGTGGTGGTCTTTGCTCCTCTGACGGAAGAACTCATCTTTAGAGGAATGCTGGCGCGCTATCTCTTTCCTAAACAGAATAACAGCAAACAGACAGCTCTGTTTCTCCTCGTATCAAGTGTGCTTTTTGCCTTGATTCATTTTCCAGGAACTTTGCAACAGTTTTTAGTTTATGCCAGTCTGGGATTGAGTTTGGGACTGGCTTATGTGAACCGAAAAGGTCTTCTTTATAGCATTTCTTTACACGCTTTGAATAATTTAATCGGCTTTTTGATGATACTCATGCTATAATAGAGTCAGGAGGTCACATGAAACGAGTAATTTTATTAGCAGTGATACAGGCGGTCGTTCTCTTCTTTATCATCGGGGCACTTGCCTATGCCTTTAAAGGCGACTTCTTTTACAACTATCTAGCAGTTGTCTTTGCGCCTATTGCAGGAATCTTACGTTTTGCGACAGCTTATGCGACGGAGATTGTTCTACCTAAAAAGGCAGCTGAGATTGCTGAAAAGCGTAAAAAAGGTTAAGAATCATAATCAGAGAATCCGATGACGTTTTCATCGGATTTTTTGTCTGTTCGTTTTGATTTCTAAAGACAATCAAACTTTTCTGCTGATTTTCATGAAGAGCCTGCGCTTTTATGGTAAAATAGTAACAGAATAAAAGAGGAGAGAAAACATGAAACGTAGTATGTATGCTGGTCGTGTTCGTGAGGAACACATCGGACAAGAAATGACCTTGAAAGGATGGGTTGGCCGTCGTCGTGACCTTGGTGGTTTGATCTTCATCGACCTTCGTGACCGTGAAGGGATCATGCAGTTGGTTATCAACCCTGAAAAAGTATCTGCAGAAGTCATGGTAACAGCTGAAAGCCTTCGTAGCGAATTTGTCATCGAGGTGACTGGACAAGTCGTTGCGCGTGAACAAGCCAATGATAAGTTGCCGACTGGTGCGGTTGAGTTGAACGTGACAGCTTTGACGGTGCTTAATACAGCTAAAACAACACCTTTTGAGATTAAAGATGGGATTGAGGCCAATGACGATACACGTTTGCGTTACCGTTACCTTGACCTTCGTCGTCCAGAAATGCTAGAAAACCTTAAGCTTCGTGCTAAGGTGACCCACTCTATCCGCAACTACTTGGATGAGTTGGAATTTATCGATGTGGAGACGCCATTCCTTTCTAAATCAACGCCAGAAGGGGCGCGTGACTATTTGGTGCCATCTCGTGTCAATAAAGGGCATTTCTACGCTCTTCCTCAGAGTCCACAAATCACCAAGCAGTTGTTGATGAATGCTGGTTTCGACCGCTATTACCAAATCGTTAAATGCTTCCGTGATGAAGACTTGCGTGGTGACCGTCAGCCTGAGTTTACCCAGGTCGACTTGGAAACGTCTTTCCTTACGGAGCAAGAAATCCAAGATATCACTGAAGGCTTGATTGCGCGCGTGATGAAGGAAACAAAAGGAATTGAGGTAACTCTTCCATTCCCTCGTATGAAATACGATGATGCCATGGCTCTTTATGGTTCTGATAAACCTGATACTCGTTTTGACATGTTGCTTCAGGACTTGACAGAAGTTGTCAAGGGTGTTGATTTTAAAGTCTTCTCAGAAGCAGCTGCCGTTAAAGCCATTGTGGTCAAAGGCGCTGCGGACAACTATTCACGTAAAGACATCGACAAGATGACCGAAGTAGCCAAGCAGTACGGTGCCAAAGGTCTTGCTTGGGTCAAGGTTGTGGATGGAGAATTGAACGGACCAGTTGCTAAGTTCTTGACGGACATTCAAGCAGAGTTGACAAATGCCCTTGGTTTAGAAGACAAGGATTTGGTTCTCTTTGTGGCGGATACACTTGAAGTGGCGAATGCAACCCTTGGTGCCCTTCGTGGTCGTATTGCTAAAGAGCTCGGCTTGATTGATAACGCTAAATTCAACTTCCTTTGGGTTGTTGACTGGCCGATGTTTGAATGGTCTGAAGAAGAAGGTCGTTACATGAGTGCCCACCATCCATTCACCCTTCCACAGGCAGACACAGCTCACGAACTAGAAGGTGATTTGGCCAATGTCCGTGCTATTGCCTATGACATCGTCTTGAACGGTTACGAGCTGGGTGGTGGTAGCCTTCGTATCAACCAAAAAGAACTCCAAGAACGCATGTTCCAGGCTCTTGGTTTCTCAGCCGAAGAAGCAAATGACCAGTTTGGTTTCCTATTGGAAGCCATGGACTATGGATTCCCACCACACGGTGGCTTGGCTATCGGGCTTGACCGATTTGTCATGCTCTTAGCAGGCGAAGAAAATATCCGTGAAGTCATTGCCTTTCCTAAGAACAATAAGGCAACCGACCCAATGACACAAGCGCCATCAACAGTCGCTCTCAAACAACTAGAGGAACTCAGCTTACAAGTAGAACAAGATGAAACAAGCAAAACAAATTAAGCGGTGGCGCTATTATCTGCGCCGCTTTGCTTATCAGATAAAAATCTTACGAGTTTTACAAAGTATCTCTCGGGAAAAATATGATGAGAAAATCTCGGCTTCTCTGGTCTATGGCTTTTTGTCAGCAGTTGCTGTCAATTTCTTTTTCAACCAGGGCATGTTTATTCGAGTGGTGCGACAGGTTTGGCGCAAATTATCTCCAGTTTGAGTACTCATTGGTTTGGTCTCCAACTACCCGTATCCGCAACCTTTTATGCCATTAATATCCCACTGATGATTTTGGCTTGGTATCAGATTGGACATAAATTTACAGTTTTTACCTTTATCACGGTATCCATGAGTTCTCTTTTTATCCAGTTTGTGCCCGTTGTGACGCTGACAGAGGATCCCATTATCAATGCTCTCTTTGGGGGTGTTGTCATGGGCTTGGGAATCGGCTTTGCTTTGCGCAATAGTATTTCCAGTGGAGGTACAGATATTGTCAGTCTGACCATTCGCAAGAAAACAGGGAAAAATGTTGGCAGTATTTCCTTCTTGGTCAATGGAACTATCATGTTGATTGCAGGCTTGACCTTTGGTTGGAAATACGCCCTCTACTCCATGATTACCATTTTTGTATCCAGTCGTGTGACAGATGCGGTCTTCACCAAGCAAAAACGGATGCAGGCCATGATTGTGACCAGTAATCCTGATAAGGTAATCGAAAAAATCCATAAAAAATTGCACCGAGGGGCTACCATGATCCACGATGCAGAAGGAACTTATAATCATGAAAGAAAAGCAGTTTTGATTACTGTTATCACACGAGCAGAGTTTAATGATTTTAAACACATCATGAAACAGGTTGATCCGACAGCCTTCGTCTCTGTATCCGAAAATGTCCACATCTTAGGACGATTCGTAGAAACAGACAATTAGACATGCAAAAACCAGCTCTGTGTACTGACCCCAAAAAGTTAGACAAATAATTTAAGCGAAGGATTTAGTTCTGTATTGCATAGGGCTAAGTCCTTTTAGTTTGACCTTAATTCGTTTGTTGTTGTAGTAATCAATATAGTCCACAATAGCTTGTTCCAATTGCTTAAGCGACTGAAACGCCTTCTCATAACCATAAAACATTTCCGATTTCAAAATGCCAAAGAAGGACTCCATCATACCGTTGTCTGGGCTGTTACCTTTACGTGACATAGATGTTTGGATTCCCTTACTTTCTAAAAACCTGTGATAAGAATCGTGTTGGTATTGCCATCCTTGATCACTATGGAGACTCGTATTCTCATAGTATTTCTCTGTAAAGGCCTGCTCCAGCATAGCTTTCACTTGTTCTAAATTAGGCGAACAAGAAAGATTAAAAGCAATAATTTCGCTGTTAAAGCCATCTAAAACTGGTGATAAGTAAAGCTTTTGAGTACTTGCTGGAATGACAAACTCAGTCACATCCGTATAGCACTTTTCCATTGGTTTGGCTGCTTCAAATTGGCGCTGAATAAGATTCTCTGCTTTATTGCCAATCTCTCCTTGGTAGGAAGAATACTTCCGTTTCCGACGAATTCGAGCACTTAAACCAAGGACCTTCATCAGACGTTGAACTTTCTTATGATTCACTGTAAAACCACGATTTCTTAGTTCAAGAGTAATTCTACGATAGCCATAATTTCCTTTATAGTCATTATAAATGGCTTGAATTTCATCCTTTAGCTCTTTATCCTTATCTGGTTGATCCAGCTGTCTCAATTGATAATAGTAAGTTGAGCGAGGTAAACGAGCCACTTCAAGAAGTAAATCTAGTCGAAATCCTCCTGAAGCCATTTCTCTAACTGTCTCTGCTTTTCTCGCTCTAAGGCTTCGTCCCTTTCCTCTAACTCTTTTAACTTTTTTAGGTAAGCCACCTCAGTCCGTAAGCGTTCATTCTCCTCTTGGAGTCGCTCTAGTTCTGTCATTTCTTCCCAAGTTTTCTTCCGTTTACGTCCCATTTTAGGTACTCTCCCTCTTGTTTTCTCAACAATAGTATACGCGTTTTTCTTGTATTTCGCTAGCCAGTTAAGAAGTATCGTACGACTTGGGAGACCGTATTCAAGAGAAACTCTATCTTTAGTCCAGCCTTCATGTAAGACTTTATTAATCATTTCTTGTTTTAATTCAGGAGAATAGTAACGATCAATCAATTTAATCATGTATATAAGATTAGAATTGTTTATCCCAAATTTATTTGAAAGCTTCTCTAAGCTATATCCTTGTTTTCTAAGTTCATAGATCTGAACTTTATCTTCATAACTCAATTTCATAATAAAAACACCCCAAAAGTTAGATTTTTTCTGTCTAACTTTTGGGGTGCAGTTCATATTGTCTAGAGCGTTTTTGTGTTGTTTAAGAAAATTAGATGTTGGTTTTAGATAACTACACATTTCAGATTTTTTAAACAAGATTTAATTGTTGATAACTAGAAAGGATTATTATGTTTGCAAAAAACAAATTTCAATACTGTATTTACAATCATGAGAGACTAGAACTTCATGAGCTTCAAAAGGAATATCAAAAGGATAAAGCTGGGACAAAACTTAAGTATGAAAACCAATTGTTCGCAATCCTTCATGGATAGAGCGCAAGTTGTTCTCGATAGCTCGAAGATCAGCTTGATGTATTATTCTTTCAGCCATAATATCCCCCTTGTTAATGATTTCTAAATTAATTAGACAAAATTTGGCCATAGAATATTCTTATCTTAAAGAAGTAATTATATACTGAAAAACAGGCCGCAATTACACATGATTCAGATAAAATATACCAGAATTATTTTAGTTTCTTCTTAATAGTAATAAGAAAATCATAATTGATACTTTAATTCAACATACTATGAAATGAGAATATGAAGTTTTCTATGAGGAAAATGTGCACTTGATTTGACATTTTAGGGCGTATGAAAACTTTGAATACAGGTTTCTTTCTATCTAAATGTTTTTGCAGATACTTTTTTTGTACAAATTTGTATTACGAGTGTGTAACTGATAGACAGACACTAAAATATATGATAAACTAAAGTAGGAAAAAATTTAAAAGGAGAATCCTTATGTCAGCAATTAGTTTAACTCCAGAACAGTTACAATCTCAGGCGGCAATTTATCTTAGTGCTAAAGATCAAATTGAACAAGCAGTACAAACCGTTAATCGAACAAATGGAGAAATGGCATCACAATGGAAAGGACAAGCATTTAATGCTTACCTTGAGCAATACAACCAGTTGTATACACATGTTCAAAAATTCGAGGAGCTTCTAGTGAGCATCAACCAACAATTGAACAACTATGCTCAAACAGTAGCTGAACGTGACCAACAAGATGCACAAAGCTTTGGTTTGTAGTTGATTTTGAGGAGCGTCAGGGAAACTTGACGCTTATTTTTATACCATGATGAAGAAAATTAAAAAGCACCTATTAATTCTTTGTATCGTATTTCCTGTGCTAGTTTATGCAGACGATGGTAGCTTAAAACTTGATACAGATATCATTACAAATAGTACACAGGACACGGTCAAAAATAGGATAGAATCCAAATATGCCCCAAATTTATTTTTAAATCGTACCCAAAAGGTTGTGGATCAGAGAACTCAAACAACAAAAGAACTTTTACAGGGGGCAGAGCATACTATATTTACCGATAGTGAAAATCATTCTATTTATCGTTTAGAAACTACTGTCGTTCAAACATCATTATTCAATCAATACACCATAGAGGAGAAGTCCTCTTTTAAGCAAAGGGATTATTCAATTCTTAAGGATTGGATGGGAAATGTATTTACAAGTGTTTTCTTGCTGTTTATGGTTTTGTTGGGAGTCTATCTAGGAAGGAAATGGCATGGATTACGGAAAAATAAAGTTAACTCTAGAGTATAGAGCAAAACAAATAGATATTCGAGTTTCAAAAGCTCTTACTTGGTTAAGATTAGAAGAATTATTAAAAGATACCAAAGTTAGAGAACAGTTGAATTTACCTCTAAATAGTTCGTTTTGTTTCAAAGTTAGAAATAAACAAATTCATATCGAGACAACGGACATCTTGGCTGCTTATCCAGTTAGTGATGGGGATTATATAGAGATTGAAGATGTATCATAGGAGAAAAAAATGTTTGAAGCAGATCAACTACAATTTGTGAGAGAAGACAACCAAATATCAGTTCAAATTTCTTCATCAGGTTATCATAGAGAACAACTTGAATTGATTAAAGAATACTGTCCAGTAGAAATAGTTCAAAAAGATGGAGTTCTTTCTTTGAATTATATTATTCCCGAGTATTTTAAAACAGTTAAGGAAGAAATTTTAAATAGAAGTACGGAGCTTGAGCGTTTTAGTTTGGCACAAAACATGTCGGCATTAGTTCATTCTGAAAATGATTATAAAATTCCATATATCCATCCTGGGAACATCATTGTTTTTGGCAGTAATGTACAAATGTTACATTATGGAATCGAAAAATTACTTGCACCACAGCAGTATAGTTCGGAATTCTATTTAGAGTCTTATAAAGCTTTAATGATTTCTATTTTACTACCTAAGGTAGATTTTGACTTAGTCATCCATGGGATTGATGCAATAAAGGAAAAGGTAGCACAGGATATTATTCCCTTAGGGAGTGTAGCTGATGTTAATAAATATATTGCAGAAAAGTATGCAAAATTATCAGAAGAGAGTTCAAAAGCTAATTTGTTGGTGAACAAGAAAAAATGGAAGGCTTTGTTAATAGGGGGAGCCTTGCTTGCTACAACCACAGTGATTTTAAGTTTTGCCACTTATAAGTCTATGTTTAAAGACGGCCCCCTAAAATCATCAGTCATTATGGCCCAATCAAATTTCATGCGAAAAGACTATTCTGAAACAGTTGAATCATTAAAAAATTATGGTGCAGAATCATTGCCAAAAGAAGCTAAGTATATCTTAGCAGCAAGCTATGTCCGTTTAGATAGTTTGAGCGATAAGCAAAAGGAAGTTATTTTAAATACGATTACAGAATCAACAGATGATACAATTTTCTATTATTGGATTTATCTTGGACGTGGAAAATTTGAAAAAGCTCTAGATGTGGCACAAAATATCGGGGACACACAATTGATTTTACACGCTTATACAAATCTATATGAATCAGTTAAAGCAGATATCAATATGAACGGTTCTGAAAAACAAAAGAAACTTGAAGAATATGAAAAGAAAATAAAAGAACTTTCTGCTGAGATTGGAGAAGCGACTACAAATAGTAGTGACACAAAGCATCTACTGAGACAACAACTCCTAAGGACAACCAAACAAAAGAAAAGAGTGAGCGATAAATGAAGGCAAAAAAGCTAGAATATGATCATCAACTGGGAGACCAATTAGGAGAACTTCATAAACCTATTTATACCTTGTTGATTGAACAAGAAAAATTGGAAAAAATTGATTTGTTTGAAGGACAAGAGGTAAGAGTAGGTACTAACGAGTATACAGTAGAAGGCAGAAGAGTCTATCGAAACGGTAAGGAATTAGAAAGAGGAAAATCTACCTTTGATAAAGAAACTGTAACCTTATTGGTTCCTGAAGAGGATATTTTTGTCACTTATATTTTTCCGCCACAACGATTTATTTGTAGCAAGAAAGAATCAGCTGACATTAGTTGGTCAATTTCAAACCAACTTTTTTTCTCAAATAATCAAGTACAGGTTACACTTGGGGAATCTCCGGTTTATCTAAATAACCGTCTTATCAAAGAGGAAGGGCTTTATCCGTTTGAAGTGGGAAACCGAATGAAGGTTTCTAACTATTTTATAGAAAAAAGAAAGAACCAGTGGAAGATTGGATGTCTTTTTGAAGAACCACAATTGAATAAGAGTCAAATTCTGATACAAGAAAAAAATAATGAATATCCGTTGGATTTTCCAGAGTATAGAAGGAGTCCAAGAGTTAACCCGATTATCCATAGTGGGAAAATCATTATCAATCAACCTCCACAGCCGATAAAACCACCTAAAAACTCGCTCATTCGAGCAATTGTTCCAGCTTTAGGGATGTTTACTTTAACTGCATTTAGTTCAATTTGGACGAAAGGGAATCCTGTAATGATGCTAGGGATGGGTGGTTTTAGTCTCCTGACTGCAGCGACAACTATGAGTCAGTATTTTGAGGAGAGAAAGGATACCAAAGAGCAGGAAAAAAATCGTATTCAAGACTACGAAGCATATTTATTAAAACAAGTATCCGACTTAGAAAGATACTACAAAGAAGAAACTAAGATTTTACATTACAATCAACCGTCAATATCGACCATTACTGAACTGATTGCAGATTATGATTCTAGAATTTATGAGCGGATGGACTATAATGAAGATTTCTTACAGGTGTCCTTAGGATTAGGAGATAAGTTAAGTCAGCTAGAGTTGCAAACAAATTTTGATGAGCAAAGTAAAGATGAAATATCGCAGTTTGCTCGAACAGTCTTGCAAGACTACAGTTTGCAAAAGAAGGTTCCAATTACTGTTAATATCTTTGAAGCGACAGTTGGTCTTGTTGGAAACAGTGAAGTAACTAGGACAGCTGTGTATAATATGCTCTTACAGATGGCAATGTTCCATAGCTACTTAGATGTTAATTTTATCAATCTTGTTCAAGAACTGAGATATGAGAAGGATTGGTCTGAGTGGCGCTTTCTCCCACATTTTAATATGCAGGAGCGAAATATTCGTGGTTTTGTCCATGATGCCAGAAGTCGTGATGCTGTTCTAAATTCGTTTTATCGTATCATTCAAAAACGTTCTCAAATCAAACGTGAAATGGGGGAAAAAGATGCACGCTTTAAACCTCATTATGTCTTAACGATTATGGATGACTCCCATTTGCTTGGCCATAGTTTGAATGAGTATCTAGCCAATGATTTGACAGAGTTAGGTGTGACTGTTATTTGGGTGAAAGAGGCACGTCGTCTTTTGCCAGAAACTATCACAACTTTGATTGAATATAAGAATCAAAATCTAGGTCAAATCATTAATGATGAAGGATCCTATAGTGCACAAACCTTTATTCCCCACCCGCTGTTGGATTGCTATGAAGATTCTATTCGTACTTTAGCAAATCTAAAACATATGGAAGTAGAGAAGAACACGATTCCTAAATCTGTTACTTTTTTGGAACTCTATCAAGTCAGAGAAGTTGAAGAGTTACAGGTTGCGACTAGATGGTCCAAAGCGGATACTTTTAAAACGTTAGCAGTGCCATTAGGATTGCGCGGGAAAGATGACCATGTGGAACTCAACTTACATGAGCGTGCACATGGACCGCATGGTCTTGTAGCAGGAACTACTGGTTCAGGTAAATCGGAGATTCTTCAGTCGTATATATTATCCATGGCTGTAAATTTTAGTCCAGAGGATGTTGGATTTCTTACGATTGACTTCAAGGGTGGTGGGATGGCGAATCTTTTCAAAGATCTACCACATATGCTTGGATCTATTACTAACTTAGATGGCGCGGCTAGTGCGCGTGCCTTAGCTTCTATCAAAGCAGAGTTACAAAAACGCCAACGACTATTTAATCAATTTGGTGTCAACCATATTAATGGATACACTAAATTATATAAGGAAGGGCAAAAATCTACTGACAAATCAGGCTATCCAGACAAACCATTACCTCATCTGTTCCTGATTAGTGATGAGTTTGCTGAATTGAAAGAACATGAACCAGAATTTATGACAGAGCTGGTTTCGACAGCCCGTATCGGACGTTCGCTTGGGGTCCATCTAATTCTTGCTACACAAAAGCCATCAGGTGTCGTGAATGATCAAATATGGTCAAACTCTCGTTTCAAACTAGCTTTGAAAGTGTCAGATGAGTCTGATTCAAATGAAATTATCAAAACACCAGATGCAGCGAGTATTACTGAACCAGGGCGTGCCTACTTACAAGTAGGAAATAACGAAATCTATGAGTTGTTCCAGTCTGCTTGGAGTGGTGCACATTATGCCCCGCAAATAGAGGGAGTTCAAGAAGTTGTTGATGAACGAATTTGGTTGATTAATGACCTGGGACAATATGAATTGCTATCTGATGACCTATCTAAGGATGAAAATTATACTGCTGATCAGACGGAAGAAATCACGGAACTCTCAGCTGTTGTAAACTATATAGCAAGAGTGAGCAAGACTGTACCTCTCAACCTGCCAGATAAACCGTGGTTAGAACCACTAGAGACAGCCATCATATCCCCTCAAACAGATATTCACTGGACCGACGAAAAAGTATTGGCCGTTCCCTTTGCTCGAATGGATATTCCGACAGAGCAACGTCAGAAGGATTATCATTTTGATTTGGAAAAAATGGGACATACAGTTTTCTATGGTTCACCTGGTTTTGGGAAATCCCTAGCTCTTCAAACTCTAGTGCTGAATCTCGCTCGTTTGAATACTCCAGAGCAAGTACAAATCAATTTATTTGACTTTGGGACAAACGGCCTCTTGCCACTAAAAGATTTACCTCATGTAGTTGATTTGACAAGGTTTGATGAAGAAGAAAAACTGCTTAAGTTTTTAAAACGTATTGACCAAGAGTTGAAGATTCGCAAGGAGAAGTTTGCCCTCTATAATGTAGCAAGTCTTTCCCAATACGAACAAAAATCAGGTGAGAAACTCCCTGCTATCCTTACTATTTTTGACGGCTTTGATACTATAAAAGACACACCACTAGAAGAAGCCATTGAAAGTATGATTAACCGCCTCCTACGTGAGGGAGCGAGTCTTGGATGTTTTGTGATTTTGACAGCACTCCGCTCAAATAGCCTTAAAATCAGTATGTCAAGTAATATCACCTCGCGCTTGGCCTTTTACCTGGTTGATGAAGGAGCTTCTAAGGAAATTATCGGACGCGATGCTTTAATTCAACAAGAAATTTGGTCGTGCCCAGTTGAAAGAAGATATCCCTTATGCCATTCAGGTTTATCTCCCGATAAGTGGAGAAGGGGACATTGAGCGCCTATATAACTTGGAAGAAGAAGTCAAGTTGATTGCAAGAAGCTGGACAGGAGTTTGCCCAGAACCAATCCCAATGTTGCCAAATGAAGTGACGCTTGATGAATTTAAACAATCAGCTAGAGTTCAAGAGATGATGAAACAAGGTCAAATCCCAATCGGATATGATAAAGAGACAACTAAGGTGGTAGGTTTTAATCCTAAAAAACATGGCTATTTTGTCATTATGGATGACACGCCACAGCAAACGGAACTACTCGAAGCGGTGTTATTGATGACATTTGAAAATTTGAATGGGCAAGCTCAACGTATTCTTTTTGATATTGATGGACGTCTTGCAAATCCAGATAGTTTTGATTCAATCATCTTGTTAAATAACTTTAGTACAGCTTTAACAGATCTTGTTAGTGAAATTGAACGAAGACTACATGGTGGCGATAATCAAATGATGTTTGTTTACATGCCAGACATTCATACCGTAAATGAAAAAATGTTACTTTCTGCAAATGTGTTAGAAACGATTATCAAAAATGCCTCTAAAGCGGGAGTTTACTTTATTTTCCATGGCTATCAGAAAAATATCGAAAGTAAATTTGATGAATTTAGTAAGAGATTGCGTGCAAATATGCCAGCAGGTATATTTGGTACTAGATTTATGGATCAAGGAATGATTAAAGGTAAGTCAAATTACAAAGAAACTCTTCTAGAAGTCGATGAAACTCATTTCTTTGTTGGAAGAGAAGTTTGCAGAATTAAGTTACCAAGATAACATCAGCAACCCTTCACGCTTGAACTTGATGAGAGCCTTTCCCCAAAAGTTAACTATAGGAGTTCTCACTTTTGGGGATTGATTCAAAGGGAGTAAGTTTAATCAAAAGGATATGTATATAGGTTGTTGATTCTAAGCAAAATATGCTAAAATGAAGTACAGTTTATAAAAAGGAGAAGGGAAATGGGGTCGTATTATAAACAAATTGCGGCTAGATTTCGTCGACAAGCTGCTGAAGCTCAAAGAGCAAAAAGTGTAGTTGACGGGAAAATATCTAGATTAAGAAAAGCTAGCAGTAGTTTAGCAAGTGAGATACAGTCTATTGATAATCGTGCAAGATCTTTAGGTCAGATTCTTCCTTTAGATTCCTCTAGTTTTAAGGGGAGTCGTCAGCAAGATTTTGAAGGTCATTTTTATAATTTAGGAACGAATATTACTAATTTTCGAGATAGCCATAACAATAATAAAACTGCTATTGAGGATAAGATACGTAGTCTGGAAACTCAATCAAGTGAACTACAGTCTGCAATAGCATCTTATTATCATCAGGCTCGTGTCTATGAATATATGGAGGATTAGGGAGAGAAATGGTAGATACAGGTGTAAATCAATCCAGTTGGATCACTATTACAAGAGATGTTTCTACTTCAACTACAGGAATCGGTAAACTAAGTGATATGCGGTTTAGTCGCACAGATCTTACCCCTTTTACCACTTTTAATGACGTTTTGGAGCACTTTAACAAGTCTATTGTTACTTTGAAAAATTTTACCAGCTCAGATGCTCTAAAAATGGAACAAGCAGGACAGAATAAGATAGATGATGACGCGCATGAAGCAGGAGCTATCGCAGCAGGAGCTATTGCAGCAGGAGGGGTGCTACCATGAAGGAAGAACAAATGATTTTATTCGCCCGAGCTTTGTCTAGATGTAGCCTATCTGAAAAGGACCAAGAAGTATTGACAACGGTAGCGATGACCTTATCAGGACATCCAGATGTTTTTCGGGCTTGTTATATAGCTTTTATGAATGACGAACCTAGTTATCATTATCATCCAATGATAGGGGCGCCGTTGGAGTTTTTCTATGAAAAAGAACTAGTACGGATTCGGCGTCTCCAAGAAGAAGTTATCCTACCTCGTTCGCTTTTTATCCAGTATGCTTCCTATGTGGATCTCTGTTTAAGTCGTATCTATCCTTTAGGTAGTGTTGTCGAACTTGATCGTGAGCTTCTTCCTAAGGACTTGGTTGAGTCATTTGAAAGCGAGCAGATGGACTTTTTTTGTAGTTCTTTCAGGTCGTCGAGTTGATTTGGCAAATGGCCATTATGTGGACTACATTGGTCATGGCTATCCATTTGGATTACGCTTTGACACTTCACCCTTGTTTTTAAGCAATCTCTTGATTAAGAGAGTAGTATCAGAAGGGTATTCGGATACCGCGGATGAACACTACTGCCAAGAAGCTCTGCGTAAGGACTATCTAGACGCAGGACTGATTTCCAGTGTTTACGCAGAGGAGGAAGTGAATGAAGATTGATGTATCCGAAGTTCGAGTTCAAAAAGAGTTGTTAGTTATTTCGGTAAATAGTATCAAGGAACAGCTATCTGTTTCGAGAAGTCGTCTATCAGAGGTCGTTTCAACCGATAGTCTTAAAGGGGCAGTGAAGGATGCCATTAACCAGAAGGTGACCAACTATCAGATACCACTGGTTGATAACTATGTCAATGCCCTAGATAGCATTGTCGGTCGTTATGATGGACTTGTGAAGCTCTTCCAAGACACAGTGTCAGAGACTGATAACAGTGCCATTATTAAGACAGAATACCTAGAACGCATCAAGCAACGGATGAAAGATCCGATCGAGGGATTAAAGAGCAGTTCCAGTAAGACACAAAATATCTATGCAGGGATAAGTGATATCCTAACGTTAACGAATCCTAGTTTGGATAGTGTGAACACGAGCTATAATCAAGCAGTCAAGAGTTTAGATGATACCATAAAGAACATGGAAGCTTTTAATAGTGTTCTTCTAAAAACGGATACTTTTGACCTTATCGATATGCAAAATAGTGAAATAGCTACACTATCAGGTTATGCCCCTCTTCCATATGGAGACCGTGTATCGAGAAATTATTATAATCGAAGTCAGTTTAAAAATTCGGTTTCAGAGATTCACACAGCTATCCATAGCAACTCCAAAGCTGTGAAGTACCAAAATGCTCTCGCAAAACAGCTTGCCGAGTCTAAGTATAGTGGGAAGATGGACTTAAACAATCAAAACTATTCTGATGTAATTTCAAATGATTTAAAAAATAATTTCGCCAGTGAGTCAATCATGAATGGTATTGATGTGTTTGGAGATAAGGGCTGGGTTAAATTATTGGAAAAGACCCCTACTGTTGTGGGAGGGTTGATTAATGGTTTATATAAATTAAGCGATTCACTTGGAAGTTTTATTAACCTCGGAACTAATGGTATAGTTCCTCCTAATATTTTTGATAATGTAAGTAATGTCGCGTCAGGATCTTTTATAAGTATAGGAAAGGCATTGAATCTGTTGCTAAGTCGGGGCCAGAAATAGGCCGAGCGATGACATTTATCGGTCCTGCTATTGATTTTACTGCTCAGGTTTCAGCTGGTGAAAATGTTCCGAACGCAGTTATTAAGAGTGGGGCCCATGCAGCAATATCTACCGGCGCTATGACCATTGGTATGAATACAGGAGCAGCAATTGGAGCTACTATTGGTAGTGTTATACCTATTGCAGGAACTGCTGTAGGTGGTATTGTTGGAGCTGCTGCAGGGTTTATAGTAGGAGTAGGTTTATCAATTGCAGGCAATGCTGTATTTGATATGATTTATGATAACACTGTTGGAAAGGAAGTCACAAAAATAACAAATAATGTAGTAAAAGCAGGTAAGGAAGTTATAGATGGTGTTGGTAATGCAGTATCTGACTTTTTCAGTGGTATTGGAACTGTATTTCAGTGATAGGAGACTCTCTTGGACGAAAATAAAATTATAAAGTTAAAGGACGTTGAATTTGTAGGCATTGGTAATTTTGAAGGGGAAACAGTTTTTTTTGATAAGAAAACAGACAAGATGTTCTTAGGTCATTCTAAAACAAAGTTTAAAGTGTCTCCTATCGCTTTCTCAACAGGAGTAGCACTTATCCTTTATGTGATTGTAAGAGAAATAACAAAAGTTCAGGTGTTTAGTGGTTTTTGGCCCTTGACTTTTGGTTTTTTTCTAATGATCATTATCTCCAAACTTCTCTATAGACCAGCTTTGAATGAAGAATTAGTTATTAGTCCTTTTGTGCTTTCAAACATTGATATGATAACTTTTCTTAAAAAAGAGAAGAAATATAGTTAAGAGCCATCTAATTATATTATTGGCATTTCTTTTTCCAGTGCTTTTTTCTATAGTTTATTTATTGACTTCTAATTTTTTGTTTTTGTTTTTAGCCATTTTATTTTTTATGTTCCCCCTATTGTTATTAAACACGAAACCAATACAGAGATTTAAAGTGGTTCATATGTTAGACAAAAAATATTCCACTAAGGAAAAGGATTCATGAAAAAATATTTAAAAAATATGGTTCCGATAGGAACAATTGATAAAAATCCAGTTTATTTTGATAAAAAAGATCTAACTTTATATAGAGTAAGGGAACGGAATTCTTTTCTTGAAACTGCTGGTAGTAGCTTGATCATGATTCTTTATGTAATAATCGGAAAAGTAAATTCCCAATACTATTTAACCATTCTGGGAAGATATCAATTTCTAATGATAGGTGTTCTGATTTCCTTTATAACAGCCTTTGTTGTTTGTTATGTGACGTTCTATCGTGAGAGGGAAGTGGAAAAACTTCAATTAGAGGAAAAAGCAATGAGGAATTTTGTGTTAAGAGAGCGAAAGAATGTCTTTTTTACCTATTTATCTCTTATTATATTACCACTAATTATAATATTTTTTTCACACCTCTTTATCACATATGGCAATCTTCCGTGGGGAGTTGTTTCAGTTTTATTTATGACTATGTATTTTATGTTCTTTTATAATAAAATATTCCAAAGAGGAAAAATCATAAATGGACTTTATAAAGCTTATAATTAAGAAAGATAATTATGAAAAGCAACACTAAAAATTTCGTTGCCCTAGGTATATATCAGGAAAAATCTGTCTACTATAACAATGAAAATCATCAACTTTTATATCCAACAAAGGATAAAACTAATGGAGCAGCTACCATTACTGGTTACAGTTCAATTGCTCTTGTTTTATATATTGTTTTGAGAAGTATAAGTGAAGATGGGAAAGTACCAACAGATCTTCGTATACTGTCTTTAATCTTTGCTTATATTATAATTAGTATTGGTAGCAGTCTATTACTTTATTATGTTTTAAACCGTGTCATTGAGTTAGAAGAATTTCAAATTGATTTAAGAAACTATCAAAACTTTTTAAAGCAAGAAAAAAGGAATGTTTTAATATTATATATAACGATGCTCTGTTTTTTGATTATAGGAATAGTGACTGCTGCAATTTTTATAAGTTCGGGTAATTATATTAGTCTTGTATTAACTTTATCATCATATTTTATCGTATACACTATTTTAAATACCAAATTGATTAAACGCGACATGATATTGAGACAGTTATACAAAAGAATTAAGTAATAAGGAGAGTTAATAATGAATGATAAAATATTGCCAATCGGAAGTGTGATTCAACTTCATAACGGAGAAGTGAAGTTAATGATTTTATCTCGTTTTCCACTCTATAATAATCAAGGGACAATTGGTTATTTCGATTATTCGGCATGTTTATATCCAAATGGAAATACGGATAATCAATGTTATTTTTTTAACAAAGAAGATATAAGTAAAGTTTGGTTTGAGGGGTATATTGATGACCAAGAAAAAAGCGCTCAACAGCTTTTTGAGAAGGAACAAAAAAATATTAAATACCCTCACTTAAAGTTAAATAACATATAGAAAAAGTAGATTTAGAGATAGGAACAAGGAGTACAAGCGAGCAGATGGACTTTTTTGTAGTTCTTTCAGGTCGTCGAGTTGATTTGGCAAATGGCCATTATGTGGACTACATTGGTCATGGCTATCCATTTGGATTACGCTTTGACACTTCACCCTTGTTTTTAAGCAATCTCTTGATTAAGAGAGTAGTATCAGAAGGGTATTCGGATACCGCGGATGAACACTACTGCCAAGAAGCTCTGCGTAAGGACTATCTAGACGCAGGACTGATTTCCAGTGTTTACGCAGAGGAGGAAGTGAATGAAGATTGATGTATCCGAAGTTCGAGTTCAAAAAGAGTTGTTAGTTATTTCGGTAAATAGTATCAAGGAACAGCTATCTGTTTCGAGAAGTCGTCTATCAGAGGTCGTTTCAACCGATAGTCTTAAAGGGGCAGTGAAGGATGCCATTAACCAGAAGGTGACCAACTATCAGATACCACTGGTTGATAACTATGTCAATGCCCTAGATAGCATTGTCGGTCGTTATGATGGACTTGTGAAGCTCTTCAAGACACGGTGTCAGAGACCGACAACAGTGCCATTATTAAGACAGAATACCTAGAACGCATCAAGCAACGGATGAAAGATCCGATCGAGGGATTAAAGAGCAGTTCCAGTAAGACACAAAATATCTATGCAGGGATAAGTGATATCCTAACGTTAACGAATCCTAGTTTGGATAGTGTGAACACGAGCTATAATCAAGCAGTCAAGAGTTTAGATGATACCATAAAGAATATGGAAACTTTTAATCAACTTGTTGGAGATAGTAGCTTTACAGATTTGATAAATGTTCAAAATAAGCAATTAAAGTTTCTCGCCCTTCATTCAAGTACTCCATTTACCGAATACGCGGCAAGAACTTATTATCGTAGTACAAGTTTTAAAAACGATGTTGCAGAATATACTAAGGCCGTGCATAGTGGAGGAAAGAAAGTCGAGTTACAGAATGATTTAGCCAAACGATTAGCTGAGTCTAAGTATAGCGGAGAAAAAGTTAAGAAGCTTCCACCGGGAGTTGTGGTTGATGATGATTTTTCTGATTTAGATATGGGATTTGAAGCTTATGCTGGGAAAACTACTGCAGGTGATACGAATTTAGGCGGAGAAGTTTCGGTACTTAAGGCAGATGTTTCTGCTGGTGTAATCAAATCATTAGCTTCTGCTAAAGAAGGTAAGAAAGATGTCTCAAAAAATAAAAAAAATTCTCAAAAATATGGCATTGGAGCTAAAGCTAAAGCTAAAATTACTGGCGCTGAGGCGGAAGGGCATGCTCGCTGGGGAGATGATAGTAACGATATCCATGCAAAACTTTCTGGCTCTGCATATACAGCTTCGGCAGATGCAAGCGGAGAAATTGGTTTTTTTACTAATAGGGAAGGAAAACTAAAGGGAGGAGTCCAATTAGAGGCGGGAGCTGATGCTTATATTGTAGAAGGAGAAGCTAAAGCTGGATTTAAAATATTTGGTCTTACGATTGATGTAAGTGCTTCTGCCGGAGTGGGTGTTTCTGCTAGGGCAAAAGTGGGAGTAACAACTGAAAAAGCAGAGGCAAAAATGAAACTAGGACCATTTGGCTTGGGCTTATCAATAGGGTGGTAAAACATGGAAATACAATTACAATTACGGGGAAACTCAGAGGGATTAATTCTTCAGTCAAAACTACCTGATGAAGAACATTGGACTGAAAGGATTGAAATCGTTCAAGAAGAGGCAGGATACCGTCTATATGCAACAGATTTAGAAATTCTTGTCTTGAAAGAATCAGAATTCATTTCTCCAAAGAAAAGAATAGTCGCTAGAGGGTTAAATAAGGATTTGATTTATTCTGAAGAAGAAATATTTGGTCACTTATGGGAACAAGCATACTGGCATGGAGTTTCAATCCAATTTAAATAACTATGAAATGACGTGTGTAAGTTCAGGTAGTAAAGGAGATATTCTACCTGTCACAAAAGATGGCATTCCGATTGCCGTTTATGCTGCAAGTAATATTGCCATTGCTGGAAAGAGAAATTTTTCTCTCTATACTGAAAATATTGACGAAATTGATAATTTACTGATGTTGTTTGTAGTTGATTATATTAGGGGATATGACTTTTTAGATATTGATTCTTTATCTGCAAGATATCGTTTCTTTTATCAATTCACTGATCGCTCATCTATAACGCAGGAGCATTTAGATATGCTTCCAGAGGCTAGAAGACCTTCCAAGATAGAGGCGTCTATTATTTGTTTTTTATCAGCCTTCCTTGTTATAGGTGTAAGCTGGGTATCATTACGACCTTTATTCTTATTTTTAGTAGTACTACTGATACATTTTATTTATAATATAATAAAGAATTGGAGAAATAGAGATGAATAAAAATTGGTTGCCACTGGGAACAACTGTTTTATTAAAGAATGGGACTCAACCTATTATGATTGTCGGGCGTTATCAACAGAATAGTGAAGGGAAAGTTTTTGATTATTCTGGGGTCCTAAACCCTCAAGGGTTTGAAGATTCTCAGTCAATGTATTTGTTTGATGCTGAGAAAATTGATCAGGTGTTATTTAAAGCTCACGTAACAGAGTTTGAGAAAGAGTTTATCACAAGATTAGAAGAGTTCATTTCTAGCGATAAATAGGTCTGGTTTTTATTAACAGCTTGTGAAAACTTTCGTTACTAAAAAAATAAATAATGAAGGAGTAGTATGAGGTGTTTTGATAAACTGAAAAGGACGGCAAGCAAGGTTTTTTTTGATTTTGGAGCGGTCAGTCTTCCACTAGGGCTTATTAATCAAAACATTATCTTCTTTAACAAAGAGGATATAGAGGAGGTTCTATTCTTTGGCTATATTGATCGTCGATTTCAAGACTTTTTGAGTCGTTATGATGAGGAAGTTTCAAAAATCACCTATGACTATTTCACCATAGAAGACTTCAAAAAATGACATACAAATCCTAGGATTCTATTCTAGGATTTTCTATATGGTGAGAAAATGTTATAATGAAGATTAAGTAGAATGGATGTATCCGAAGTTCGAGTTCAAAAAGAGTTGTTAGTTATTTCGGTAAATAGTATCAAGGAGCAGCTATCTGTTTCGAGAAGTCGTCTATCAGAGGTAGTTTCAACCGATAGTCTTAAAGGGGCAGTGAAGGATGCCATTAACCAGAAGGTGACCAACTATCAAATACCACTGGTTGATAACTATGTCAATGCCCTAGATAGCATTGTCGGTCGCTATGATGGACTTGTGAAGCTCTTTCAAGACATGGTGTCAGAGACTGACAACAGTGCCATTATTAAGACAGAATACCTAGAACGCATCAAGCAACGGATGAAAGATCCGATCGAGGGACTAAAGAGCAGTTCCAGTAAGACGAAAAATATCTATGCAGGGATAAGCGATATCCTAACGTTAACGAATCCTAGTTTGGATAATGTGAACACGAGCTATAGTCAAGCAGTCAAGAGTTTAGATGATACCATAAAGAACATGGAAGCTTTTAATAGTGTTCTTTTAAAGACAGATACTTTTGACCTTATTGATATGCAAAATAGTGAAATCGCTACCCTATCAGGCTATGCCCCTCTTCCGTATGAGAACCGCGTATCGAGAAATTATTATAATCGAACTCAGTTTAAAAATTCAGTTTCAGAGATACACACAGCTATCCATAGCAATTCCAAAGCTGTGAAGTACCAAAATGCTCTCGCAAAACAGCTTGCCGAGTCTAAGTATAGTGGGAAGGTAGTCTCAGAACAGCAAAAAGAAATTTCTGTATCGAAAATTAGTGAAACTTTTGGTTTAACTCCTCCTGAAGCAGAAGATGTTTTAGATTATATTAAATCAATGGGGGAAGCTGTCATTACCTATCGAGGAGCAAATATTTTTCTTAATGGTATCAAAATAACAATGGATAGCCAAGGAAGAATGAGATGGGGCAATAAGTTTATTTTCAAATCTTCTACTAACAATTTATACAGGCATGGTCGCAATTTCCAAAATGCTTCAGGAATTGATCTAGAAAATTACCACTATTCAGGTAATTTGCAAGGTGTTGCTCGTATGAAAGAAATGGGTAAGCAGGATGGAGCGGTTTCAAAGAGTCTGTTAATCCACTAAATGATTTTAAAGGGTGGAAAGAAGTAGGGAAAGTTGGTAAGGCATTTAAATTAGCTGGAGGAATTTTAACAGCTATAAATATCTATAATAATTTTAGGGAGAATGTGGATATGTCTGATGGTATCTCGGCCAAAGAAGCGCGGGACTTTACGATTGATTCAGCCGTTGATATTGGCTCCGGTGCTGCAGCTGCTGGATTGGGTGCTGCCATTGGTTCGGCCTTCTTACCTCCTTTAGGAACAGTAATAGGAGCGGGTGCAGGGATTGCTATCAATTATGCTCTAAATCATGTTAAGTTACCATTTGTTGGTAAGAGTGCAGTTGATGCGATAAAAGATTTTGGGAAGGGTATAGGAGATAGTATAGGAAATAGTATAGGTAATGTAGTAAGTTCTATGTTTGGAGGTTAATATGGAAGAAAAAACAGTGAAAGAAGTTGAAGAATTAAATAAAGCATATTTTAAAAGCTTAGCGAATACTCGCGCATCTGCAAGTATGATGGTTATTTCGTTCACAGGAGCTTTCGCTTCGACATTGTTTCTGCTTTTCCAATATTTTTATTTTGTTAAAGGCTACGGAATAAATCCTTTGGAAAATTATTTTTTTGATTTTGTTTTGATTTATGTTATTTATCTTGTCGTGGCAACTTTTATTCCGCTAGGAATGACATTTATTTATCGTAGACAGATTTTATCAACCATATTATTACTTTTATCTTATATAGGTATTTTTTTATCTTTGATACTTATATCTTATATTATTCTTGTTTATTCAGGGACTAATTTGCAAGAATATAACGAACGTTCATTATACACCATTCCTTTTTTGTTAATCTGTACAGTTGTTGGTTTTGTTTATCACTATTTTTGGCTAAAAAGAGAGTTAAAAAAAGGTTTTTCTACCAATAGAACAATGGGTAATTATTTTGCGAAATCTAGTGCCCACAATAATAATTCTCTTCTCATTATTTTTACAGTTTCCATGCTAGGCGGTGTTCTTTCTGGTAAGTTTGCGCTAGTTTTAGGAATTCTAACAGCTGTACTTTTTAGCTATGGCTTCTCCCAACTGATCACAGAAGTCGCCTATCTTTTATATCTAAAAACTCAAAGCAAGGAGTATTGGGAAGATGTACCTAAGAAAAAAGAGACTTTTCGAAATTTATTTAAGGATTTCAGTTTGAAGAAAGCAAAGATTAGAATTTTCCTTGAGATTTTGTTTTGTTCAATATTTCTAGGTATTATGTATAATATAGGCTATTTTAGTCCTAGTTCATACACCCCCCTTTGGCTTATTTGGTTTGGGAGAATATTTATAATCTCAATAGGACTGGATATTTTGGGGAGCTTTATTCTATCTATGATGAAAAGATTAAAAACTGGATTCAAAAAAGGAAAGAAAAAATGAATTTTAAAAAAAGAGAATTAAGTCTTACAAATTTAATTGGTTTTAGATTGGAATTAACTCCCTCAGCCACTTTCTTTGATCGTTTGATCTCAGATTCGAAGGAATTTAAAATACAAATGATACAAAACGGATTTTATGCAGATGGACCAATGTTTTATGCTTATAATCCCAAAAAAGCTGAACAAGATGTTCTTGTATTTACAACAGTTGGGAATAAACTTGAGATAAAGGGAGAAAATACTTCGGGTATTTTCTTTCAGGAATCATTAAATTTTACAACCGATTTTTATTATCGTCATTATAATCAAGAAGAGCCAATCCCATATGAAGAAATCGAAAAAGAAATTTCAAAGTTAGGATTTAAATTAGTAAATATTATTCATGTCGTATTGGATCTTTATGGAGACTATGTAATTGACATGTATTGTGAGGTTGAAAAAGATTGATGAAACTACCAGAAAATGTTGTCAAAGTTAATAAAATTGCTTTTCAAAATGTGGTTAGACAGAGACTATCATTTCATTACAGTGAGATGGAAGAGCATTTGGAGCAGTTTATAAAAGGAATTGTAGAAGCGGGCTATCAATTAAAAGGCCCGTTCTTTTACAGTTTGAATAACGTTCCGTTAAATGAAGTAATAGAAATTGAGTTATTTATGCCTATATCCAACGATTTATTTAGTTTAAAAGGTTATAATTTTTCAACTTATTTTGAAATTAGCAATTTATTAAAAACGATTATTAAAGGAGACCTTAAGACTTCGACAGAAATAGAATATGCAAAATTAATAATAGCATTGGAAGAAAATGAATTGGAGATGGTAACCCCTTTTTATCACGTGGTTCCCAAAAACGGATTAGAATATTTAGAATTATTGGTAGGTTATTCCGAAAATATTTAGTAATGTAACTGAAGGTTGATAACTATGTCAATGCCCTAGATAGCATTGTCGGTCGCTATGATGGACTTGTGAAGCTCTTTCAAGACACGGTGTCAGAGACTGACAACAGTGCCATTATTAAGACAGAATACCTAGAACGCATCAAGCAACGGATGAAAGATCCGATTGAGGGACTAAAGAGCAGTTCCAGTAAGACGAAAAATATCTATTCAGGGATAAGTGATATCCTAACGTTAACGAATCCTAGTTTGGATAGTGTAAATACAAGCTACAATCAAGCAGTCAAGAGTTTAGATGATACCATAAAGAACATGGAAGCTTTTAATAGTGTTCTTTTAAAGACAGATACTTTTGACCTTATAGATATGCAAAATAGTGAAATCGCTACCCTATCAGGTTATGCTCCTCTTCCATATGGGGACCGCGTATCGAGAAATTATTATAATCGACCTCAGTTTAAAAACTCAGTTTCAGAGATTCACACAGCTATCCATAGCAACTCCAAAGCTGTGAAGTACCAAAATGCTCTCGCAAAACAGCTTGCCGAGTCTAAGTATAGTGGGACGATAGCTGAAAATAAAGACTTAATAGATTCATTATTTAATGTTTATAAAAACGTCACAACAAGTGATTTATATAAAAATAGTAAGGACTATAAAAAACATTTAAAATCTATTTTGCCAGCTTTATATGCTGCTTATCGTTTTAAGAAAGATAGATTCGGAAATGTAATTGTTTACAAGGATACGACTTTATTTTGGAATAAATTAGATGAATTTTTGAAGCTTAATAAGAAACTTAATCAGAATAAATCCTATGCTATAGCTCTTTATAGTAGTGGTAAGCCTACTAAAGCGTTTGAGTCTTTATTTGCGAAGCTTGGTAATACACGTTATAATGAGGGATTAAGGAATGTTCTAGCTACTTTTGATGAAAATACTAAGATGGTCCACAAAATCTTTAAAGTTGGAGGAAGCCTAGTAAAAACAACAAATAGTTTGTTAAAAGAAGAATTCATCAAAGAAGTGACTTTTAAAGGCGCTTTAAAAAATGTCTGGAAATCTAGTAAAGCTGGTGGAGGAAAAGGCTTAGTTGAGTCTGCTAAAGAAGGACTAAAAAATGTTAAATCAGCTACTAAGTTTGGTAAGTTTTTAAAAGGAGCAGCAGTTGTTGGTGTTGCCTTAGATGTGGTTGATACTTTTTCGAAAATCCACGATAATAAACAAGAGGCCAAACGTCAAGGTTTAAGAGGAAATGAAGTTAAGGCCAGTGTGACAACAGGTTTTGTGATAGATGCGGCCAAGGCAGCTGGAACAACTGTTGCGGCAACTGCCGCAGCGAGCGCAGGAGCAGCATTTGCAGGGTTTGTAGCAGGTGCGGTAGGCATTGCTACAGCTCCTGCGTGGTTAACAGGAGCTGTGGCAATAGGAACAGCAGCTTTTGTTGGATGGGGTCTTAGTGAGCTGGATAAACGCTTTAAAATTACAGATAACCTTAAAAAAGGTGCCAATAGCCTGATCAAAGGCATGAGAGGATGGTTTAAATGATTATTGAAAGAATCAAAAAATATTTTGAGTTTCAAAGAAGTAGAATAAAGGGACCAGTTCCTCTTTGGGGCGTATTAAATGGGATTTTTATTTTATATCCTTTGGCATTTTTTATGTTTATGGCAGGAGGGTTAGAGATTCTAAAAAATGAGGACTTATATCAAGGGTTGCTTATTACAGGGATTGTTGTTTGGGTTTTAAATCTAGTATTTTTACTAGATCTTAAGCGAGGGATTTTAACCAGTTTTGGAACCTATCTCATGTATTTGACTGGTCATGTTTATACCATTATTGGATTTAGTAGTTTGAGTGGGGACCATAACTTTATTGTTCTAAAGTTATCTCTCCCCCTTATCTACGCGCTTGTAATTATTATCGTCATGAGCTGTTTGGTTGACTTGGACTCTGAAGAAATCATCTCGGAGAAGGCTGGAAAAATTATGCTTAATTTTGTAGTGGGACCGATAATACTTTTATCTCTTTGCTTTATTTTTCTAGCTATCATTGGATATGATTTTTTAATGGGGTGGGGAGTATCCTTATTGTTAATGATTTGGCTCTGCTTTATATCAAACATGGTTTATAATTATCTATGCCTACCAACACCGTCATGATGTTGAGGAAGAGACTTCAATCAAGCATATAAAAGTAAACCCAGATATGATTTCAAACAGAGAATTTGACAGAGATAGATTTAGTAGAAAGGTAACTAAAGATGATTAAAGAAATACAGCTACATATGAGCCATTTGATGACAGACCAGGTCCAGATTCAAGCGGACGAACTATTGGAGTTATTTGTTCATACAGAACTCCTTCCCTATACTGATGGTATTTATAAAGATGGTCCGACCATTTTTGAAATGACTCCAACTCAATTTAACGAAGAAAAACAAGATGTGGGAGTCTATATTCCAGTTATATCTGAAGCAGAGCCAACAAGTCAACTGGATTATCAGGCATCTCTAGATATAGAAGGAATTAGCAAGCGGGTTCTATTTGATGGTAGCTTGGATGAAACAATTGAGGAGATGAAAGCTTATATTCGTGATCATGGTTGGGAATTGCAAGATAAGTTATACCTAGTGTTGATACCTGTTTATGATGATTTGTTTGTGGATTTGATTATCCCAGTGGAGAAGTAAAATGGCAGAAATTACATATGGTATGAATCAATCCTTAATGATGAGTAATGTCTTGAGTGTGAACTATAATATTGTCGGTGATGAGATTGAAGTAGCCTTTCAAGACATGATTCAAACAGCTGTAGCCGGCTGGATATACACCTAAAAGCAATCCATTTTACTCATGCCCCCATATCGGAGAATTGGAAGATGGAACTTACAACATCACAGTCTATCTTCCCGTTCATGAGGATTATCTAGGAAAAGAAGAGATAATGGAAGGGACAGCCTATAACAGTTATTTTTTGGTTCCTCGAATGGCAGGAGTAAGAGTTACTGGAGAGGAAGCTGTTGACTTTGATAAGGCTATATACGGCTTAACCAAATTATTGCTTGATAATGACTTAGAAGAATCTACACCTGTATTTTATATTTCAAGTAAGATAAATGATGTTTTATATACAGATATCATGGTAGGGATACGAGCTAAAAAAGATTAAAAGTTGGTAGAACCCAAAAAGAAGGAAGTCTCAAAAATCACCTATGACCACTTCATCGTAGAAGGCTTAAAAAATGACATACAAATCCTAGGATTTTATTCTAGGATTTTCTATATGGTGAGAAAATGAAACACCTAAAATTTAGTATATAGGTCGGTGCATAAGCAAGTTACGAATTGGTAAGTTTTATTAATAGAATAAAGATTATAAGCCCTCCTTGCCTGACTCTAGTATTCGTGGTATAATAAAGGGATAAATGAGAGAGGTTAGCTATGAAAAAAATAATTATAGGTAGTAGTGTTTTTGTAACTTTGTTGGTTGGTTCAGGAGCAACATTTATTTATTTAAAGAATCAAGAGATTTCTGTAACAAATAAGGTTAACGATCGTAAATTGAATATTGCTCTGGTAAATGAAGATGCTGGAGGCGTATTAAATGGCAACGCCTATAATCTAGGAAATGATTTCACAAATCTATTATCAAAAGAGAATACAAATCAATGGACTGTCATGACTCGTAATGTTGCTGAAAATCGATTTGAAAATGGGTCGGTTGATGTAATTGTTTATATCGAACAACAGTTTTCAGAAAAAATAGCTCAACTGGAAAGTTTTAATCCTGATAGAGCAAAGATAACATATAAAACGAAATCAAATTTAGATCCAGTTAAATCTAAGAATGTTGAGTTACGAGTAGGCGAGTACCTTAATACTATTAACCAAAATGTTATAAAAATGTATTTTTCGAGTGTTATCAACAACCTAGATGATGCTAAAAGAAATGTTGATAATATTGTAAATGAACAATCTGGCACGCATACAAAAATTTCTCAATATATCTATGGCCCGTCAAACGAAGCAAGTCAGTCTATGTTAAGCACTTTGGACTTGGCTTCAAATCTACAGAAAATGAATTCGTCTTATGAAGATTCTCAAAAGGCTTTTTCTGATTCTGTTGTTAGTCTTTTAAATAATACAGGGATAGGCTTAGACAAACAACTTACGGAAGTTAAAACTTATTTTGATTTTCAAAAGGGTATATTTGAGAAGAATGTCTTAACAACCAATAACACATTGAAAGAACAGCATGAAGAAAATTCTAAAATTATAGATGGTTTAAATGATTCGATGCTTAAATCATTGTATCAATTTGGAAATAGTACAGCTGAGGAAAAATCTGAACAAGCTAAACTAGAAAATTTAGTAGTTGATTATCATAAGGTTATTGTTGATTATCAAGGTAAAATAAAAGATAGAAAATCCGAATTTGGACATCTCAAGACAGAATTAGAAGCAGAGAAAAAGAAAATATCACTCTTTTACTTTGGTAAAGAAGATGTTGATTTAAAATCGGACCTTACTTCGGATGCTAAAGCAACACTTGTAGATCAGATTAATAAAAGTTTGATTACTGAAAATCATTTGCCTGAAACTTATCAAACTTTAATTCGTTCAAATCTAACAGATATTAGTATTGAACCAACTGATTACCAAACTTTATTTAGTAAATTGGAGAAACTCAATGTTCTAACAGCTGATCAAGTTAAAGAATATAATGAAAAAATAGATTTACTTAAGAATTATACTAAATTTGATAAGAAGGCTACTTCTATAAGTGGATTACCTGTTTTTGAATTTTTATCGATTGAAAATGATAAGCTCGATAAAGTAACAGAAACGATGGAATTGACAGTTAAATTACCCCAATCTGAGTCTAAAACTGTCGAGGCATCTGTGACAAAACCATCAAGTAGTTCGCCTGAATCATCAACGGTAGTTGAGGCTAGCGGAGTTTCTACCAGTTCTGAAGGGACAAAATATTTATCTCCTAAAGCTAAAGTTTATGTTACAGGAGATGCTACCTTAGTTGGAGGAGAGCAAACTATAACAGATGATAAGCTTTATACTATGACGGTTGAATATACTTTAGAACCACATTATGGGAAAAATGAAATTTCATTTGAAGTACACATTGGTGAAACTACAATTCCTATCAAGAAAACTATTTATCGTAGTGATAAAGAAGAGTCAGATGTTTTAGTGAAAAAAGATTTAAAACATATTCTTGATAAATTAAGCAAAATTGATCGTACAACTGGTATGATTCAAGCAATTTATGGAAGTCCAAGTAGTTCCTCTATTAATTTTTCTGCCTTATCACCAGATTCTGTTTACCATATGTACGGCAACATCAGTCGTGATGATATAGCAACTCAGTTGTCAGAAGATCAAGTTACTAAATTTAAAGAATCAGGTATAGCTTTGTTGGAACAAATTCAAAATTCTTTGGAGTCATTAGAAAAATCAAGCGAGGCATTGCCTGAATTGGCTGAAGCTGAGTTACCGAATGATTATTTCAAAAATCAAATTACAAACTTAGCTGATTGGTATAACAGTTCGATTAAGACCTTATCAACTGAGTACGATAAGTGGAAGGAAACAAAAGCGAAACAATTGGAAGTGACGGAGACAGCTTCAGATGCTAATAGTGGAATATTAATAAATGATAGTGAATCATCAAAACGCTTATATAGTTCAATTGAATCATTAGTGTCTACTACCTCTACTGGTTCAAAAGAAACTAGTCAAAATCACGAAGCAGTTGGGACTATGAAGGATCAATTTACTCAATTTGTTGGTCAAGTTCAGACTATTAAAGATAATGTTGATAAGACTATTTCAACTACGAATGATCTGATATCTAATGAAGCAGAAGTTATTCAAGGGAATAGAGACTACGCAGAGTCCTTTAAAACTGTTATGAAGAATATTCGTGATGGTGGAACGACCAATCAAAATGTGATGAATTTTTTATCTAATCCAATTGAAACTAAAAAAGAAACATATGAAGCGCCAATTTCAGTGGATAATAACAGAGTATGGGTTATTTTAGCGATTATTTTATCAGCAATTTCATCAGCAGGAATCACATATTGGTTGACAAAAGAAAAAGGCAAATAATGTAGATAATAACTCTCAAAATGTACTGACCCCAAAAAGTTAGACAAATAATTTAAGCGAAGGATTTAGTTCTGTATTGCATAGGGCTAAGTCCTTTTAGTTTGACCTTAATTCGTTTGTTGTTGTAGTAATCAATATAGTCCACAATAGCTTGTTCCAATTGCTTAAGCGACTGAAACGCCTTCTCATAACCATAAAACATTTCCGATTTCAAAATGCCAAAGAAAGATTCCATCATACCGTTGTCTGGGCTGTTACCTTTACGTGACATAGATGTTTGGATTCCCTTACTCTCTAAAAACCTGTGATAAGAATCGTGTTGGTATTGCCATCCTTGATCACTATGGAGACTCGTATTCTCATAGTGCTTCTCTGTGAATGCCTGTTCTAACATCGTTTGTATTAGGCGAACAAGAAAGATTAAAAGCAATAATTTCGCTGTTAAAGCCATCTAAAACTGGTGATAAGTAAAGCTTTTGAGTACTTGCTGGAATGGCAAACTCAGTCACATCCGTATAGCACTTTTCCATTGTTTTGGCTGCTTCAAATTGGCGCTGAATAAGATTCTCTGCTTTATTGCCAATCTCTCCTTGGTAGGAAGAATACTTCCGTTTCCGACGAATTCGAGCCGCTAAACCAAGTACTTTCATCAGACGTTGGACCTTTTTATGATTGACCGAATAACCACGATTTCTTAGTTCAAGAGTAATTCTACGATAGCCATAATTTCCTTTATAGTCATTATCAATGGCCTGAATTTCGATTTTAAGTTCTTTATCTTTGTCAAGCCCATCTAGTTGCTTCAACTGATAGTAGTAAGTTGAGCGAGGTAAACGAGCCACTTCAAGAAGTAAATCTAGTCGAAATCCTCCTGAAGCCATTTCTCTAACTGTCTCTGCTTTTCTCGCTCTAAGGCTTCGTCCCTTTCCTCTAACTCTTTTAACTTTTTTAGGTAAGCCACCTCAGTCCGTAAGCGTTCATTCTCCTCTTGGAGTCGCTCTAGTTCTGTCATTTCTTCCCAAGTTTTCTTCCGTTTACGTCCCATTTTAGGTACTCTCCCTCTTGTTTTCTCAACAATAGTATACGCGTTTTTCTTGTATTTCGCTAGCCAGTTAAGAAGTATCGTACGACTTGGGAGACCGTATTCAAGAGAAACTCTATCTTTAGTCCAGCCTTCATGTAAGACTTTATTAATCATTTCTTGTTTTAAATCAGGAGAATAGTAACGATTTTTCCTTTTTTGACGAACTCTATTCCGTAACGATCAATCAATTTAATCATGTATCTAAGATTAGAATTGTTTATCCCAAATTTATTTGAAAGCTTCTCTAAGCTATATCCTTGTTTTCTAAGTTCATAGATCTGAACTTTATCTTCATAACTCAATTTCATAATAAAAATACCCCAAAAGTTAGATTTTTTCTGTCTAACTTTTGGGGTGCAGTTCACTGGAGCTGGTCTTTATTTTTCGATAATTTTGTGGGCAATCAACTGACGGTAACAAATCTGTCTATTATTTTTCGCGTCATTGATAATCTGTAAAATCGTTTCAAATGATGTTCGTCCAAGTTCCAGACTATTGATGTCGACGTAGGCTACTAGGTCAAGTCGAGGATTGACAGAGTCAAAACTTAAGACAGGGACATTTAGTTGGTGTTTACTGATGTAGTCGCAAACCCCTTCAGCCAAAAGGCTGTCGGTTGTGATGATGGCGTCAATCTGCGGATCGTGCTTAAATAGGAGTTTGCTGAATTGATAACCTTTTTCTTCTAGAAATTCATTTGCAAAGTAGGTCAGGTTAGTATCAATCGGAAGTTGGTGTTGTTTGAGTGCGGACTCATAGCCTGTTAGACGATCTTGCGTTACGAAGAGTCGCTTTGTCCCCCCGATGAAGGAAATTCGTTTGCATCCTTTTTTGATGAAATACTCTGTCGCATCAAAGCCAGCTTGTACATTGTCATTATCAACAAGAGGAATGAAGGGTGAAGTGGATTTTCCGAGGATGAGGAAAGGAAACTGTTCTTCCGCTACGAGCTTCACTAGTGGATCTTCTTCTTGAGCGTAGAGGAAGATCAGACCATCGACACGTTTCCCATAGACCATTTGTGAGATGGCATTGAGACGCTCCTTCTCATCTTTACCAGTTGCAATCTGAATAGCATAGTGGTTCTCAGATGCGACTTGGGCGATCCCTCGTAGGACAGATGGGAAGAAAGGATTTTGGTAGAAGGCATCCGAGTCGTCAGGAAGCACTAGGCCGATAACCTGAGTATAACTACTTACCAAGCTACGAGCATTGAGGTTGGGATGGTAGTTGAGTTCCTTCATAGCCTTGCGAACTCGTTTTTTGGTTTCATCACTAATCGTTGATTTATTTTGAATGACGCGGGTAACAGTGGAAGGTGAGACACCTGCTGCTTTAGCCACATCTTTAATCGTCACGGGCATAAAAATCTCCTATTTATGATAATCTGGATCACGGAAATGTGTCTTGTAAAAAATAGTGACCAGATAAAGAACAAAAAGAATGTTTTGTACAGTGATAAGGGTTGACATATTCTGGCCAAAAAGTCCCAAAATAAGCGTAATCAGAGTGGGTAATCCTAAACAGTTCAAGATAAAATGGTAGCACTCTTTAAAAGTCCTAAATGAAAAGAGGCGTGATTTTTTGGTGATATAAAGGAGGAGACTAGCTCCAAGAGAGACAATGAAGAAATTCAATCCAAAGAGGAAGCTTGCACCAAGAACGAGAAAGAGACTGATATAGACCCGATTTTGTTGGTACCAATCTTTAGAAATAGCCTGGGTCAAACTTTCCTTGCTCTGGAAACTCTCCGTTTGAATGGCGTGGTAGTGAATACGAGTCAGCTCTTTACTTTCCTTGCTGATGATGAGTTCTTCCGTATCAAAATGAAGTTGTAAGTCCTTTGGCAATTCTTTGCTTTGGCTTGGACCAATCAAAAGAGAAGGCTGCTGATTCTTAGTGCCCGAGTAGTTCAGTTTTCCATCAACGATTTGTGCATTCTCTGACAAGTCCATGATCGCTTCATCTGTCAGTGGAGTGTAGACATTATCGATAAAAGTATCCAGTGGATACGTTTCCTGCGAACTGTTTTGAATGGCAATTGGAACCATAGACAAACTGATGAGGAAAATGCTAGTAAAGAGAAGCTGAAACCAGTTGAGGCCGAAACGTTTTGATAGGGGCTTACGAAATCCCCAGATACTAGAGAAATACGAGAATGGATATGGAAGCATAGGCATCTTTCTAAAAGTGTTTTCTATATGAGTATTATATAGAGAAATGTGCTTTATTTCAAGTCTAGGAGATAAATTGCTTGTTGCAAGAATATTATTTACAGTAACAATCGCTAATACTCAATGAAAATCAAAGAGCAAACTAGTAAGCTAGCCGCAGGTTGCTCAAAGCACAGCTTTGAGGTTGGAGATAAAGCTGACGTGGTTTGAAGAGATTTTCGAAGAGTATAAAATGAAAAAGGGTGGCGGGGATAAATTATCCCTTGTCGCCACCACTTGTAAGTCCTGAAACAAAGTTCTTTTGTAGGAAGAAGAAGAGAATACAGATTGGAAGGGCGATGAGGATAGCACCTGCTGAGAAGTAGGCAATCTTCATGTTTTTCACATTGCTAACGAAGGTTTGGAGACCAACGGCAACAGTAAAGTATTCTTTCTCACGAAGCAAGAAACTAGAGAGGATGTAGTCCCCGAAAGGTCCCATGAAGGCCCAGAGAGCTTGTACAGCCACCATTGGGCGAACAAGAGGGAGAACAATTTGCCAGAAGCGACGGAAGTGTCCTGCACCATCTAGTTTCGCAGATTCGTCAAGAGACATTGGCACAGTATCGAAGTAGCCTTTCATCAGCCAAGCATTCATCGGGATACCTCCACCAACATAGAGGAAGATGAGGAACCAGCTATGGTTAAGGGCGTTCAACATAAGCGCCATAACGAAGAAGGCTGTCAAAGCGGCCATGGTTGGCACCATTTGGATAATCAAGAAGAAGACCAAACTTTGCTTACGAGCCAAGAAGTTGTAACGACTGTAAGCGTAACCTGCAAGTACGATGATACTTGTTTGAACAGCCATTGTGATAAAGGCAATAATCAAAGTATTAAGGTACCAAGTACCGTACAAAGTTTCCGTAAAGAGTCCTTTAAAGTTATCAAAATTAAAGTCGATGTTGGTATCGAGTTTAAAGGCTGCGACGTTACCTGTTTTAAAGGCTGACATGATGGTAATCAAAAGCGGATAGATAATCACGATTGATAGGCCAATCAAGTAGAGGTAAGTGAGGGTTTGAGTCAGTCTACGTTTGAGTTTGATTGAGTTATTCATCTTAGACGTCCTCCATATCAAATGCGTGTAGTTTCTTGAATGCGATCATAGAGATAGAGATGACAATGATTGAGATAATCAAGGTAACAGCTGCCGCCATAGAGTATTGAGGAGATGTACCTGTTGTCAAACGGTAAATCCATGAAATCAAGATATCAGTTGAACCGGCTCCGCCCCCGACAGTACCAGGACCTCCACCATTGAAGAGGTACATGATAGAGAAGTTGTTAAAGTTGAAGGTGTATTGGCTAATCAATGTTGGTGCTGCAACAGCCAAGATCATAGGGAAAGTGATGTTGCGGAATTTTTGCCAAGCATTGGCACCATCGATGTAAGCCGCTTCGTAGAGGTCGTTAGGAATAGACTGCAAGATACCCAAGGTCAAAACGTAGATGTATGGGAATCCTAGCCAACCTTGCATCATAATCAAGGCAACCTTAGTCCAAGTTGGATTTGTTTTCCAAGGGATAAGAGCTCCATCTAGGAAAGGAAGGACCTTAGACAAAAGAGGCAAGACTTGCGTGTTGATAGCACCAACACTATCATTAAACATATTTGAGAATGTCAAGATAGTGATGAAGGCTGGAACTGCCCAAGGAAGAAGGAAAATAACACCAAAGATACGTTTTCCTTTGATAAATGGTTGGTTAGCAATGATTGCTGTAAAGATACCAATGACAATCTGCAAGGTAGAGGCAGCCAAGGCCCAGATAATGGTCCAAGAAAGAACAGAACCAAAGGCTGAACGGAAGGTACTCAAGCTCCAGATGTTTGTGAAGTTCGTCAAACCAACCCAGTCCAACAATTTGTTTGGTGGCAAGTGTTGGAAGTCATAGTTGGTAAAGGCGATCATCAAGGTTACGATAACAGGGAAGATAATCGCAAATGTCATCGCTACATACGATGGGATAATCAAAAGGTATGGGAATCCATTCTCATAAATACCTTTAATCATATCCTTGAAGGTATGAGCTACAGGAATACCGTTGTTGATACGTTTAGCAGTCGTATGTGCGTCTTTGATATTAAAGATATAAAAGAGCAAGTAAACGACAACAAAGATAGAGTGAAAAGCACCACGAATCAGCATGAAAAGTGAATTGTCACGACCAGGTTTCACACCAAGTGTGACCAAATTGCTCAATTCAGGGCTTGCAAGTGTTAGAAAATACAGAACAAATAGAACGGTAACACCAAGGAAAATAAATCCTTTAGCTTTTTGTTTGTTATAGATTTGTCCTAAACCAGGAATGATTGACAGCAAGGCTGCTTTGCGAGGCTGTTGTTTTTCCATGATTACTCCTTTCATAGGATGCGAGATAAAACTCGGGTTCAATCGCAAGATACGCACATCTGATGAGAAGCGCATCTATACATTCAAAGGGGGATTTCACTTCCACCCCCCTTGAACAAATCAATTATTCACCAAATTTTTGTTTGATTGTTTCTTTGATCAATGTTACAGCATCGTTAGCAGCTGTTTTCGCATCTTTTTTACCACTTACAGCTTCAAAGAGCATTGTTTTAGCTGGGTCCCAAACAGCTGACATTTGTGAGATGTTTGGCATTGGTTGAGCGTTCTTGAACTGTTCGATAACAGCTGTTGTCAACTCATCTTTTTTACCTTCAGCATAAGTACGAGCTTCTGTGTTAGCTGGGATTTCGTTGGTTGCATCGTAGAAGGCTTTTTGTTGTTCAGTTGATACAAGGAAGTCTACAAATTTGAGCAGCTTCAAGGTTCTTAGTGCTTGATGGAATGATCCAAGCTTTACCACCACCGAATGTTTCGTAGTTTTTACCGTTTGGAAGAGTTGGGATAGTCGCAACACCGTAGTTTACTTTAGCATCTTTGAATGCTTGAGCTTTCCAAGGTCCATCGATGATAGCAGCAGTTTTACCTTCTTGGAATTGAGTTTGAATTAAGTTTGGAGCTCCTTCAGTATCTTGCATACCTTTAGGCCATTTTTCGTACCAAGATTTAGCGTAGTTGATAGCTGTAATTGCACCTTCGTTTGCAAGTCCGATGTCTTTAGGATCTTTACCGTTTTGGCCGAATACGTAAGCACCGTTACCAGCAAGAAGTCCATATGAGTAGTAGAAGTTTGTCCAGTCAGCAAGGAAGGCAGTTGTTTTACCATCTTCACCAGCGAAAGCGTATTTGCTGTCTTTAGCAAGGTTTTCTAAATCAGCAAAAGTTTTAGGAGCTTCTTTTAGTAAGTCTTTATTGTAGTACAAAACGAGTGATTCGATAACGGCTGGAGCACCATACACTTTACCACCGACAGTTACAAGAGATTTTGTTTTATCGTCTGTTTTCGCTCCGTCACTAAGAGTAACTTCAGAAAGTTGTCCGTCAGTACCAAGGCTACCTACACGGTCGTATGGAGCCATCATAACGTCAGCAGCTTTACCAGATTGGTTGTCAAGTGAAAGGTTGTCAAGACCACCCATTTGGTCTCCTGTTTTGATAGTAACTTTTACACCTGCTTCTTTTTCATAAGCTTTTGCAGCTGATTCAGCAAAGGCTTTATATTGGTCTTCAACATAGAAAGTGAGTTCTTTTGCTTCTGAAGAGCTAGTATCAGCCGCTTTATCAGCAGATTTGCTTCCGCAAGCTACCAAGAGCAAGCTAGCAAGAGTAGCAGTTCCGAGCACAGCAGCGCTCTTCATGAATTTAGATGACATAGTGTATTCCTCCTAAAGAATAACAAAAATAATTTAATGAGAAAACGCAAACGTTTTCTTTTATGTGCCTAGTATAGCACAAACGGAAAACGGTTGCAAGTATTTTTAGAAAAAAATTTAAAAAAATTTTAAGGTTTCGGGATTGAGAAATTGCTTCTAATAGGAAGAAAGTTCCCTAAACACTGATTTTCTTATTTTGTGAGAATTATAGGGAAACGATTGCGTAAATTTAGCTCGATTTTTCAGAAAATAGAGCAGATGTTTGGAATGAATTATCTTAAATCAGAAAATTTTTAAAAAATTTTTCGCTCATTTCATAAAATATCAATGGGAACAAGTTTTGGTTGATTAAAATAATTCAAAAAAATTTTTTAAAAACGCTTGCATTTGTGTTTAAAATGCGCTATACTTAACTTAACGCAAACGTTTGCGCCTTGATTGCGCAACGTTTTATAACAAACACATGAGGTGCTATTATGAAAAAACGTCAAAGTGGTGTGTTGATGCACATCTCTTCTCTACCAGGAGCATACGGAATTGGATCATTTGGTCAGACTGCCTATGATTTCGTTGATTTCTTGGTTCGTACGAAGCAACGTTACTGGCAAATCCTCCCTCTTGGGACAACAAGCTATGGAGATTCTCCATACCAATCATTCTCAGCCTTTGCTGGAAATACACATTTTATTGACCTTGACATCTTGGTAGAGCAAGGTTTGTTGGAAGCTAACGATCTTGAAGGTGTTGACTTTGGTAGTGATGCATCTGAAGTTGACTATGCGAAGATTTACTACGCACGTCGTCCGCTTTTAGAAAAAGCAGTTAAACGCTTCTTGGAAGTGGGTGATGTCAAAGATTTTGAGAAATTTGCTCAAGACAACCAATCATGGCTTGAACTCTTGCAGAGTATATGGCGATTAAAGAGCATTTTGACAATCTTGCTTGGACAGAATGGCCAGATGCAGATGCTCGTGCTCGTAAAGCTTCTGCGCTTGAAAGCTACCGTGAGAAATTGGCAGACAAGTTGGTTTACCACCGTGTGACTCAATACTTCTTCTTCCAACAATGGTTGAAATTGAAAGCCTACGCTAACGATAACCACATCGAAATTGTTGGAGACATGCCTATCTACGTAGCGGAAGATTCAAGCGACATGTGGGCAAATCCACACCTCTTCAAGACAGATGCCAATGGTAAAGCAACTTGCATCGCAGGATGCCCACCAGATGAGTTTTCTGCCACTGGTCAGCTTTGGGGGAACCCAATCTATGACTGGGAAGCAATGGACAAAGACGGTTACAAATGGTGGGTTGAACGCTTGCGTGAAAGCTTTAAGATCTATGACATCGTTCGTATCGACCATTTCCGTGGTTTCGAATCTTACTGGGAAATTCCTGCTGGTTCCGATACAGCAGCACCTGGTAAATGGGTGAAAGGTCCAGGCTACAAACTCTTCGCAGCTGTTAAAGAAGAACTTGGTGACTTAAACATCATCGCAGAAGACCTTGGTTTCATGACAGATGAAGTCATCGAGTTACGTGAACGCACTGGCTTCCCAGGAATGAAGATTCTTCAATTCGCCTTCAACCCAGAAGACGAAAGCATCGATAGCCCACACTTGGCACCTGCCAACTCTGTTATGTACACAGGAACACACGACAACAATACGGTCCTTGGTTGGTACCGTAATGAGATTGACGATCCAACTCGTGAATACATGGCTCGTTACACGAACCGTAAAGAGTACGAAACAGTGCCACACGCAATGCTTCGCACAGTCTTTTCATCTGTTAGCTTCATGGCTATTGCAACCATGCAAGACTTGCTAGAACTAGATGAGTCAGCTCGTATGAACTTCCCATCTACTCTTGGTGGAAACTGGTCATGGCGTATGACAGCAGATCAACTCACACCAGCTGTTGAAGAAAATTTGCTTGACTTGACTACAATTTATCGCCGAATCAATGAAAATTTGGTAGAATTAAAGAAATAAGACAATATCAGGAGACACATAAACATGTTACCATTAAAAGAATTTGTACAAAAGCGTTACAATAAAACCATTGCAGAATGTAGCAATGAAGAGCTTTACCTTGCTCTTCTTAACTACAGCAAGCTTGCTAGCAGCCAAAAACCAGTCAACACTGGTAAGAAAAAAGTTTACTACATCTCAGCTGAGTTCTTGATCGGTAAACTCTTGTCAAACAATTTGATCAACCTTGGTCTTTACGACGATGTGAAAAAAGAACTTGCTGTTGCAGGTAAAGAGTTGATCGAAATCGAAGAAGTAGAATTGGAACCATCACTTGGTAACGGTGGTTTGGGACGTTTGGCAGCCTGCTTTATCGACTCAATCGCTACACTTGGTTTGAATGGTGATGGTGTTGGATTGAACTACCACTTCGGTCTTTTCCAACAAGTTCTTAAAAACAACCAACAAGAAACAATTCCTAATGCTTGGTTGACAGAGCAAAACTGGTTGGTTCGCTCAAGCCGTAGCTACCAAGTGCCATTTGCACACTTCACATTGACATCTACCCTTTACGATATTGATGTACCTGGTTACAAGACAGCTACTAAAAACCGCTTGCGTTTGTTTGACTTGGATTCAGTTGATTCTTCTATCATCGAAGATGGTATCAACTTTGACAAGACAGATATCGCTCGCAACTTGACTCTCTTCCTTTACCCAGACGACAGCGACAAGCAAGGTGAATTGCTCCGTATCTTCCAACAATACTTCATGGTTTCAAACGGTGCGCAATTGATCATCGACGAAGCAATCGAAAAAGGAAGCAACTTGCATGACCTTGCGGACTACGCAGTTGTACAAATCAACGATACTCACCCATCAATGGTGATCCCTGAATTGATCCGCCTCTTGACTGCGCGTGGTATCGAGCTTGATGAAGCAATCTCTATCGTTCGTAGCATGACTGCCTACACTAACCACACAATCCTTGCTGAAGCCCTTGAAAAATGGCCTCTTGAATTCTTGGAAGAAGTGGTTCCTCATTTGGTACCAATCATCGAAGAATTGGACCGTCGTGTGAAGGCAGAATACAAAGATCCAGCTGTTCAAATCATCGATGAGAGCGGACGTGTCCACATGGCTCACATGGATATCCACTACGGATACAGCGTAAACGGGGTTGCGGCTCTCCACACTGAGATTTTGAAAAACTCAGAGTTGAAAGCTTTCTACGACATCTACCCAGAAAAATTCAACAACAAAACAAACGGTATCACATTCCGTCGTTGGCTCATGCATGCTAACCCAAGCTTGTCTCACTACTTGGATGAGATTATTGGACATGGTTGGCACCATGAGGCGGATGAGCTTGAAAAACTCTTGTCATACGAAGACAAGGCCGCTGTTAAAGAAAAATTGGAAAGTATCAAGGCTCACAACAAACGTAAATTGGCTCGTCACTTGAAAGAACACCAAGGTGTGGAAATCAATACAAACTCTATCTTTGATATCCAAATCAAACGTCTTCACGAGTACAAACGCCAACAAATGAACGCTTTGTATGTGATCCACAAATACCTTGATATCAAGGCTGGTAACATCCCTGCTCGTCCAATCACAGTCTTCTTTGGTGGTAAAGCAGCACCTGCCTACACAATTGCCCAAGACATCATTCACTTGATCCTTTGCTTATCAGAAGTGATTGCTAACGATCCAGAAGTAGCTCCACACTTGCAAGTCGTCATGGTTGAAAACTACAACGTTACTGCAGCAAGCTTCCTTATCCCAGCATGTGACATCTCAGAACAAATCTCACTTGCTTCTAAAGAAGCTTCAGGTACTGGTAACATGAAATTCATGTTGAACGGAGCCTTGACTCTTGGTACTATGGACGGTGCTAACGTGGAAATCGCTGAGTTGGTTGGCGACGAAAACATCTACATCTTTGGTGAAGATTCAGAAACTGTTATCGACCTTTACGCAAAAGCAGCTTACAAATCAAGCGAATTCTACGCTCGTAAAGCTATCAAACCATTGGTTGACTTCATCGTGAGCGATGCTGTTCTTGCAGTAGGTAAGAAAGAACGCTTGGAACGTCTTTACAATGAATTGATCAACAAAGACTGGTTCATGACTCTTCTTGACTTGGAAGACTACATCAAAGTGAAAGAGCAAATGCTTGCTGACTACGAAGACCGTGACGCATGGTTGGATAAAGTCATCGTTAACATTTCTAAAGCAGGATTCTTCTCATCTGACCGTACAATCGCTCAGTACAACGAAGATATCTGGCACTTGAACTAATAATTACATAATTTAAACCCGTACCTTGAAGGTGCGGGTTTTGTCTTATCTGAAAGTTTTATTTACAGTGCTTTCCCAACCAGAATCTCTGCTTCAATGGTAATTTCTGTCAACTGACTCCAGTCAATCTTAGTATGGTCAACGTGAAAGAGTAAGGGTGTCATAGTAAGCAGAGCTTGGCGTTGCTCAGCCGTGATAGGCTTTGTTAGGGAAGCTATTTGGCTAGATTGGATGCTGAAGTGTTCCTGGAAATGTTCTTTGATATCTTGATTAGAATAATCCTTCTTTTTCAGCTGGTCCTGCGCCATTTGACGGATTTCTTTGAGGTGATTTTCAGTTGGGATGACCTTGATTAAAATACCGTCTTTGGATAAAACGCGACGAAATTCCCCATAGTTGGCAGGCGAAAAGATATCAAGCAGGATATCCATGCTGGCGTCTTTTATAGGGAGGCGAGCTAGGTCACCAACGAACCAATTGACCGCCCAGTTGGGTTCGCTCTTGGCAGCGATTTGAACGGAATCTTTGGAAATATCAAAGGCGTAGAAAGTTTTGTCAGGATGACTTTCTTGGAGTTTGCGAGAGTAGAAGCCTTCGCCACAACCGATATCCAAGATAGTTTTGGCAGTTTCTAGTCTTGCAAGCAGGTCTGAGATGGTTTCTAAGATAGTTTGATAAAAGCCAGCTTCTAGGATTTCTTGGCGGTTTTGAAAGTTCTCCTTGTCGTAGTTGGCAGATTGCTTGATCTGAGGAGCCAAGTTGACATAGCCGAATTTTGCCAGGTCAAAAGAATGGCGGTTGCTACACTTGAGACTGCTCTCTACCAAGGTCAGATTTTCTTGACAGATAGGACAGGCAAAGGCAGTCGCAGAAGCAAAACGCTGGAGTTTGGGTTTGAGGTTTGTATTCATAGTTTAAGTGTATCAAAAGAGACAAGTGAAAGCAACTTCAGGAGTAAGTAGATGGGAGATTCAGTAGAAATAAAACTAATTCTTCAATTTATAAAATGAAATTGCTTTTATATCTAAATTGCTATATAATAATGATAAGGAGGAAATAAGTATGTTAAAAGAAGTACTAACCGTTGCAAAAGTTGCGAAAAAATCTTCATTATTTTTGGGTGGTGTCGCATTTGGTACCCTTGGTTTGAAAATCTTAGCAAGTAAGGAAGCTAAAAAAGGTTATTCTAAAGCTTTGGCTAAGGCTTACAAGTTTAAAGATGAGCTAGATGCATCTGTTTCTGTTGTGAAGCAACATGGAGACGATGTTTTGCAAGATGCTAAATATTTGTATGAGCAAGAGAAAAAAGAAGAGCAATTAGATAGCCTTATAGGAGAATAATATGTCTTTTAAAGTGCTATATAGAGGATATCAACATATCCGACTATCATCTTCTTTTTCACTCACCTTGGATATTCAAGACTATCTTCGTTCCTTGGCGAGAGATGAGAAGGGAATTGAGTCTATCCAGTTTTACATGGATCAACAGCACTTTACCCTACGTATAAAAGAAGGCTTCTCTGTATTAGACAATGCAGAAGCCTTTTTAAAAAGAATTGATAAAGGGAAAGTTTCTGAGTTGATGACTCTTCCTGTTCGTAGAGAAGAGAGTGCCTATTCTATCGTTTCAGGTGCAGCGATTAAGCGTGTGCTTTTTCGTAGTCTTGTGCCGTCTCCTATTCGCTATATATGGACTTGTTATCAGGCTTTGGCTATGTTAAAGAAGCCTATCAAACACTAGCGCGTAAGGAACTAACGATGGAAGTCTTGGACTGTTCGGCTATTTTATTGTCTTTGTTTATGAACCAATCTAAGACTGCCAGCAACATCATGTTTATGCTTGATTTAGGCAATCATTTAGATCAGTGGTCCTTGAAAAAAACTGCAACAGATTTAGAACAGAGTCTTCTTGCAAAAGAGAGCGATGTCTTCTTAGTGCAGGGTGACATGGTCATCAGCATCAAGAGCTCTGATGTTCAAGTAGACGATGTATTAGTTGTCTCCCAAGGGAATGAAATCTTGTTTGATGGCCAAGTGGTTTCAGGATTAGGAATGGTCAATGAAAGTTCCTTGACCGGCGAGAGCTTTCCAGTTGAAAAAAGAGAAGCCGATCTCGTTTGTGCTAATACTGTCTTAGAGACTGGCGAATTGCTCATTCGTGTAACGGACAACCAAATGAATAGTCGGATTTTGCAACTGATTGAGTTGATGAAGAAATCCGAAGAGAACAAGAAGACCAAACAACGCTATTTCATCAAGATGGCGGACAAGATTGTCAAATATAACTTTTTAGGTGCTGCCTTGACTTATCTGTTAACAGGTTCGTTCTCAAAAGCCATTTCTTTTCTATTGGTGGATTTTTCATGCGCTTTGAAAATCTCTACTCCTGTAGCTTATTTGACAGCTATCAAAGAGGGGTTGAACCGTGAAATGGTGATTAAGGATGGAGATGTTCTGGAGAAATATCTGGAAGTTGATACTTTCTTGTTTGATAAGACAGGAACAATCACAACTAGCTATCCTATAGTTGAAAAGGTGTTACCTTTTGGGGATTATAGCGAGGAAGATATTCTCAGAATCAGTGCCTGTCTTGAGGAACACATTTATCATCCTATTGCTAATGCCATTGTCAAGCAAGCTGAGATAGAGGGAATTGAACATGAGGAAATGCATGGGAAACTCCAATATATTGCAAGCAGGGAATTAAGTCCCATATCGATGGCCAACCAGTTGTTATTGGGAATTATGTCTTGATGCAGGATGAGCAGATTCATATCAGTTCGGAACAAAATGCTTTAATTGAAGAGTATAAGAGCCACTACAATCTCTTATTCTTAGCATATCAGAATGAATTGATTGGAATGTTCTGCATCCATACTCCTTTGAGAAAAGAAGCAAAAGCAGCCTTGGAGAAACTTAGGGCACAAGGGAAAAAATTGATTCTGGCAACAGGGGATACCCTGGTTAGGACAGAGGAATTAGTAAAAGATTTGCCCTTTGATCAAGTCTATACAGACTTGAAACCTGATGGGAAGTTTGAGTTAGTAGAGAAACTGCAGAGAGCAGGTCACACTATTTTGATGGTTGGGGATGGATTGAATGACTCAGCTGCTCTAACCCTATCAGATATCGGTGTGGTGATGAATGAGAGTGCAGATATTTCTAAGCAAATGAGTGATATCTTATTGTTAGATAATCGCTTGGATTTCTTCCAAGAGTTGGATTCGCTATCATCATCTTTGCAAATACTCATCAAGAAGAATATTCAAGATACCATTGTCGTAAATAGTAGTTTGATTGGCTTTGGCTTATTTAATTGGCTCAGTCCTTCAAATCTCTCTATCTTACATAATCTAACAACCTTGCGCATTGTCTTGCGTAGTCTGTCTATTAAAAATAGATAGATGAGAGTTATTAACAGAAAAAAGGAGTTACCTTTCTTGAGGTTAGCTCCTTTGTTTATAGGTAAATGTTGAAGAGTTTAGTAAGTCAATACAAAGTATTTTTTCTTCCCGCGGCGGATAACAGTTAGTTCGTTTTCTAACTTATCTGCGTCACTCAAAACATAGTCAAGGTCTTGGATGCGGTCGCCGTTTACGTAAATTGCTCCGTTTTGGACGTCTTCACGGGCTTGACGTTTTGAGTTGACCACGCCAGATGACACGAGGAGTTCCACGATGTTGTGGTTTTCGTCGGCTTGAACTTGGTAGTTTGGCACTCCACGAAGTCCTTGTTTGAGTTCTTTGACAGAAAGGTTTTTGATGTTTCCTGCAAAGAGTTGCTCTGTGATATTGAGGGCTTCCTTGTAGGCTTCTTCGCCGTGGACAAGTGTAACGACTTCACGAGCCAAGACTTTCTGAGCCAAGCGTTCGTGTGGAGCCGCTTCAAACTGTTTACGGATGTCTTCAATCTCATCAAGTGACAAGAAGGTAAAAATCTTCAAGAAGCGAACAGCGTCAGCGTCCATGACGTTCATCCAGAATTGGTACATTTCGTATGGGGAAGTCTTTTCAGGATTGAGCCAGACTGCATTTCCTTCAGATTTACCAAATTTCTTACCAGTTGCATCTGTAATCAATGGAACAGTGATAACGTGGCCAGTCTTGTCAGCCTTACGACGAAGCAATTCGGTACCAGCTGTCATATTTCCCCATTGGTCAGAACCGCCGATTTGTAGCGTTACGTTGTGGTCTTGGTTAAGGACAAAGAAGTCGTAACCTTGCATGATTTGGTAAGCAAACTCAGTGTAAGAAATTCCTGTTTCGATCCGTTTTTAACAGATTCTTTACTCATCATGTAGTTGACAGTGAAGTATTTTCCGATATCACGGAGGAAGTCAATGAAGCTGATGCTGCCAAACCAGTCGTAGTTGTTGACCATGACAGCTTTATTTTCGCCATTTTCAAAGTCAAGAAAACGAGAAAGTTGTCCTTGGATAGACTTGACCCAGCCATCTACTGTGTCTTTTGTTTGGAGACTACGTTCAGCATCTTTGAAGGACGGATCTCCGATGAGACCTGTAGCACCGCCAACGAGCGCATAAGGTTTGTGACCTGCTAGCTGCAAGCGACGACTTGTCAAGATTGCGACAAGGTGGCCTAGGTGAAGGCTGTCAGCAGTTGGATCGTAGCCAGTATAATAAGAAACTTGACCTTCTAGGGCTTTACGCAAAGCTTCTTCATCAGTCGTTTGAAAAATCAAACCACGCTCTTTTAGCTCATCAAAAATGTGCATGTGTCTTTTCTCCTTTTTAAAAATATTGTTTCTACCTATTGTATCACAAACTTGGGCAATAGCCTAGTAGAATAGGGAAGAAAGTGGCTATTTTATTGAAAGTTTACCTTTTATGGTATAATAGATAGAGTGAGGAAATCCATGCAAAATCAATTAAATGAATTAAAACAAAAAATGCTGGAATTTTTCCAGCAACTATCTGTCAAATGGAAGAAAAAACAAGCAAGTAAAAAGATCAATAAGAAAGTGGCTTCTTCTGACAAAGTCAGAAGGGTTGGGTCTATTTTGGCTAAGATTTTGAGTGCTTTTAAAGTGACCTTCAACACTCTCTTTATCCTAGGCCTTATCGGTGGCATGTTTGGCGCTGGAGTGGCTATGGGCTATGGCGTCGCTCTATTTGACAAGGCTCAAGTTCCTCAAACAGAAGAACTGGTCAAGCAAGTGAAGGATATTGCCTCTATCTCAGAAATCACTTATTCTGACGGTAGTACCATTGCTTCGATTGAGGGCGATTTGTTGCGAACTTCAGTAGCTTCGGATGCTATATCAGATAATCTTAAAAAGGCTATCATTGCGACAGAGGACGAGCATTTCAATGAGCACAAGGGAGTTGTGCCTAAGGCCGTTATTCGTGCGACCTTGGGAACCTTTGTCGGTCTAGGGTCGTCCAGCGGTGGCTCAACTTTGACACAACAGGTCATCAAACAGCAGGTGGTTGGAGATGCTCCGACTCTGGCTCGTAAGGCTACAGAGATTATTGATGCTCTAGCTTTAGAACGGGTCATGGGTAAGGATGAGATTTTGACAACCTACCTTAACATAGCTCCTTTTGGTCGCAATCATAAAGGTCAAAATATTGCAGGTGCCCAACAGGCTGCAGAAGGAATCTTTGGGGTCAATGCTTCGGATTTAACGGTCCCTCAAGCTGCCTTTATCGCAGGATTGCCACAGAGTCCAATCAGTTATTCTCCTTATGAATCTGATGGTAGCATGAAGAGTGATGAGGACATGGCTTTGGGGATTAAGCGTGCCAAGGATGTCCTCTACAACATGTACCGGACAGGGGCTCTAAGTCAGGAAGAGTACGATAAGTACAGAGATTATGACTTTAAGCAAGATTTTCTACCATCAGGTAGTGTCAACGGAAGCTCACGCGACTATCTTTACTTTGCAACCTTGGCAGAAGCTACAGATCGGATGTATGATTATCTAGTTGAGAGAGATCATGTCTCTGCTCAAGAGTTAAAGAATGAGTCCATCCAGAAAGCTTATCATGACCTAGCAACCAAGGAAATTGAGAATGGTGGGTATAAGATTACGACAACTATCAATAAAAACGTTCATACCGCAATGCAAAATGCGGTTGCGACCTACGGCTATCTGCTAGATGATTCGACAGGGCAGCCTGAGGTGGGGAATGTCCTCATGGACAACCAAACGGGAGCTATCCTTGGCTTTGTTGGTGGTCGTAATTATCAAGAAATCAGAACAATCACGCTATTGACACCAAACGTTCTCCAGCTTCAACCACTAAGCCTATACTGGCCTATGGTATTGCGATTGACCAAGGTTTGATGGGAAGTGCAAGTATCTTATCAAACTATCCGACAAACTTTTCAAACGGCAATCCCATCATGTATGTCAATAGTCCTGGTACAGGGATGATGCCCCTGGGAGAAGCCCTCAACTATTCATGGAATATCCCAGCCTACTGGACTTATCGTACGCTTCGAGAGAAGGGTGTAGATGTCAAAGGTTATATGGAAAAAATGGGTTATGAAATCCCAGAATATGGTATCGAAAGTTTACCGATGGGTGGGGGGATTGAAGTTACAGTTGCCCAGCATACCAATGGGTATCAGACCTTGGCTAATAATGGGGTCTACCATAAGAAACATATGATTTCCAAGATTGAATCGACGACAGGACAAGTGATTTATGAATATAAAACTCAACCTGTTCAAGTTTATTCAAAAGCGACAGCGACCATCATGCAAAGTCTACTTCGTGATGTCATTTCATCTCGAGTTACGTCAAGCTTTCAGACTGATTTGGCCTCTATCAACCCAAGTCTGGCTCGTGCTGACTGGATTGGAAAGACTGGTACGACCAATGAAGATGAAAATATGTGGCTCATGCTTTCTACGCCACGCTTGACTCTAGGGGGCTGGTTAGGACACGATGACAACCGACCACTAGCCAAAGGAGCAGGTCACTACCGCAATGCCAACTATATGGCCCACTTGGTTAATGCTATCCAGCAAGCTGAACCTGGAATATGGGGGAATGAGCGCTTTAATCTGGATTCAAGTGTGACCAAGTCTCAAGTCCTCAAATCGACAGGAGAGAAACCTGGCAAGGTCACAATCAATGGCAAAGAAGTCACCGTTTCAGGTTCTACAGTAACGAGCTATTGGGCTACTAAAGAAGGGGCGCCAGTAACCACTTACCGCTTTGCCATCGGAGGGAGCGATGCCGATTATCAAAATGCTTGGAAGAGCATTTTAGGAAGTTTACCCACTCTTCCTACCCCAACTCTCCCAAGTTCAAGTGGTAGTTCGGGAACAAGCTCATCAACTCGCTCAAATCAATCAAATCGATAGAATAAAAAAGTAGCATGATTCATTCAATAATATTTTTTCATGCTACTTTTTTCTTTTTTCATTTCGTGTTACAATAGGAGAATGAATAAGTATCAAAAGAAGATTTTTAAGGGAACTCTATATTCACTGTTGTCAGGTCTGATTTGGGGAATTTGTGGTATTTTAGGAGAATATTTTTTCGCCCATTATCAGGTGTCGTCTGGCTGGATCACTTCCATGCGCTTGCTAGTGGCAGGGAGTTTGGTTTTAGTTTTATCAGCCTTTCAGTTACGTACCCAGTTATTGGATATCTGGCGGGACAAGAAAAATTATCTGCCTTTTTTAGCCTATGCTATTCTAGGTATTTTTTCTGTGCAGTTTTTCTTCTATCTCTGTGTTGAATATTCGAATGCGACGACAGCAACGATTTTGCAATTTATCAGTCCAGTTTTTATCTTGTTTTATAATCGTATCGTTTATCAAAAGAAGGCTTCTATCACAGCCATTCTTTATGTTTTGATTGCCATGCTAGGTGTTTTTTTGATGGCTACAAAAGGGGATTTATCCAAGCTATCAATGACACCTCTGGCTTTGGTGACAGGGCTACTCAGTGCTGTAGGGGTCATGTTCAACGTTATCCTACCTCAACGTTTTGCACGTGACTATGGTTTTGTGCCAACCGTTGGTTGGGGGATGTTGCTAGCAGGTGTTTTTAGCAATTTTCTTTATCCTGTTCATCAGATTACCTTTCAACTTGATGTGACGAGCCTTTTGATTTGTTTTACTATTGCTGTGTTTGGAACGGCTTTTGCTTTTTTTCTTTCGATGAAGGCTGTGCTACTCGTCTCACCGTTAGTTGTGTCAGTTGTGAGTGCCAGTGAACCTTTATCTTCCGCATTGTTAAGTGTGCTATTTCTAGGTATGGTTTTGGATGGTTTTCTAGCCTTGGCTATGATTTTGATTATCGTTCCAATGGTTTTCTTGTCAATTGAGGAAACGAAGGAAAGGTAAAATGTTCTGTTCAAGTGCTTAAGGCTTCAAATTTGAAGCCTTTTTTGGTAGAATAGGTATCATTATAAGGAATCAGGAGGCGCCTATGACTGCCACAAAAATGAATGCCCAAGAAATCATTCAATTTATCGCCAATGCGGAAAAGAAAACCAGTGTTAAAGTAACCTTTGAGGGACAACTCGCAACTGCTGTACCTAGCTCTGTTGTCAAATTAGGAAATGTTTTATTCGGAGACTGGAAGGACGTCGCTCCGCTTCTCGAAGGTTTGGTAGAAAATCAAGACTATGTTGTCGAACAAGATGCTCGTAATTCTGCAGTTCCTTTGCTAGATAAACGTGCTATCAACGCTCGTATCGAGCCAGGTGCTATTATCCGTGACCAGGTGGAAATTGGTGACAATGCTGTTATCATGATGGGAGCTGTTATCAATATCGGTGCGGAAATCGGTGCAGGAACCATGATTGATATGGGTGCTATCCTTGGTGGCCGTGCCATCGTTGGGAAAAACAGCCATGTTGGTGCCGGTGCAGTTTTGGCGGGTGTGATTGAGCCAGCTAGTGCCGATCCAGTCCGTGTCGGGGACAATGTTCTCATCGGAGCCAATGCAGTGGTCATCGAAGGAGTTCAAATCGGTAGTGGTTCAGTTGTCGCTGCAGGAGCTATTGTGACTCAAGATGTCCCAGAAAACGTTGTAGTAGCAGGTGTTCCAGCTCGCATTATCAAAGAGATTGATGCCCAAACCCAACAAAAAACAGCGCTAGAGGATGCGCTTCGTACCTTGTAATGGTAAAAGTAAAAAAGAGGCGGAACCCTTTTTCCAGCCTCTTTCTGCTATATAGGAGGACAGATAGATGTTAGATTTGATTCAGACTAGACGAGATTTGCACCAGATTCCAGAGATTGGCTTGGAGGAGTTCAAGACACAGGCTTATTTGCTGGATGTGATTGAGAAATTGACTGCGAACAAGGACTTTGTTCAAGTTCGTACTTGGCGGACAGGAATTTTGGTCTACCTGGAGGGAAGTCAGCCGGAGCGAACCATTGGTTGGCGAACAGACATTGATGGTCTGCCTATCGTCGAACAAACAGGACTGCCTTTGCCTCTCAGCACCAAGGTCGCATGCATGCCTGTGGCCATGATTTTCATATGACCATTGCCTTGGGCTGTCTTGAGCGCGCCCTTGAGGAACAACCCAAGAATAATCTGCTCTTTCTATTTCAGCCTGCTGAAGAAAATGAAGCTGGTGGGATGCTCATGTATGAGGACAGCGCTTTTGGGGACTGGCTACCAGACCAATTCTATGGCCTTCATGTTCGTCCGGAACTGAAGGTCGGACAGATTGCGACCAATACACACACTCTCTTTGCAGGGACCTGTGAGGTGAAAATTCGTTTCAAAGGAAAAGGAGGACACGCAGCTTTTCCGCATGAAGCTAATGACGCCTTGGTGGCTGCTAGTTACTTTGTGACCCAAGTACAGTCAGTTGTCAGCCGCAATGTCAACCCAATCGAGGGGGCGGTGGTGACTTTTGGTCTTTTCCAAGCTGGAACAACCAACAATGTCATCACAGACACAGCTTTTTTACATGGAACCATTCGGGCCTTGACACAGGACATGAGTCTCTTGGTACAAAAAAGAGTCAAAACAGTCGCAGAGGGAGTTGCGGCAGCCTTTGGTATGGAAGTCGAAGTGGAACTCAAGCAAGGAGGCTACCTACCTGTTGAGAACAATCCAGTCTTGGCGCGTGAACTAATGACATTCTTTGAAGAGAAAGATGGAATCGAGTTGATTGATATCGAGCCTGCTATGACAGGTGAAGACTTTGGTTATCTCCTTTCGAAGGTTGATGGCGTTATGTTCTGGCTGGGTATCGATAGTCCCTACGCCCTTCATCACCCTCAGATGAGCCCTAAGGAAGATGCCTTAGCTATTGGGGTTGATGCGGTCTCTAGTTTCCTGAAAAAGAAGGCGGCAGAGTAGAGGTATTATCTATGAAAGCAGAACTACGCAAGAAAATTTTGCAAGAAATGAAGGCTCTATCTCAGGAGCAAAAACAGGCTATGGATCGAGCTTTAACAGAGCGATTTTTAAAGCATCCTTTTTACCAAGAAGCTAAGGTCATCGCAACCTATCTCTCCTTCCCTCATGAATTTCAAACGCAAGGATTGATCAAGCAGGCGCTGAAGGAGGGCAAAAAGGTTCTGATACCCAAAACCTATCCCAAGGGGCGCATGGAGTTTGTGGTCTATGATCCGCAGCAGTTGGCAAAAACGTCCTTTGGTTTACTGGAACCGCAAGGAGACTTGGAAGTGGTGGAACCGTCTCAGATTGATTTAATTCATGTTCCGGGCTTGGCTTTTACAACAGAGGGTTATCGGATCGGATATGGTGGAGGTTATTATGACCGCTATCTGGAACATTTTACTGGGCAAAGCCTGAGTACAATCTACCCTTGTCAGGTTCAGGAGTTTAACTCGGAAGACCATGATATTCCCGTTCAGGAGGTGCTAATAGATGAAGAAAATCTTTGATAAACGCTACTCTGTGACTAGTTTTTTTCTCCTAGTGACTGGTTTTGTATTTCTACTGATGCTGATTACTACGGCTATCAACTTGATCAAGTCAAAACTCTGTTTCAGTTTGGAGCTATGTATGGACCGATCATTCGCCTGTTCCCAGAGCAGTTCTGGCGCCTTTTTTCGGCTATATTTGTGCATATCGGTTGGGAACATTTCATTGTCAATATGATTTCACTCTACTTTCTTGGACAACAGGTGGAGGAGATTTTCGGCTCTAAGCAATTTTTCCTTCTTTATCTCTTATCAGGAATGATGGGCAATCTCTTTGTTTTTGCTTTCACACCGAAAGTCCTAGCAGCAGGTGCCTCCACTTCTCTCTATGGATTATTTGCTGCGATTATCGTTTTGCGCTATGCGACTCACAGCCCCTATATCCAGCAGTTAGGGAAATCCTACCTGACGCTTTTCGTGATAAATATCATTGGAAGTATTCTGATTCCAGGAATCAGCCTAGCTGGGCATATTGGTGGCGCAGTAGGAGGGGCCTTTCTAGCAGTCATCTTTCCAGTTAAATGGGAAAAAAGGATGTTTAGTACCAGCCAGCGAATCGGAGCGACCGTACTTTTTATCGCACTAGCCGTTTTCCTTTTCTACAAAGGGATGAGTTATGTGTAAATAAAAAAAGAACTAGGATAGTAACCACCCTAGTTCTTCTTTTGTTATAGATTATTTTTTTAATTTCTCTCCAGCTAACTCTTTTCCGAGTTGGATGAGGTAGTCTTTCAAGTCGTCTTTGACTTGTGGGTGTCTCAGAGCGTAGTCGATGGATGTTTTCATAAAGCCAAACTTGTCTCCGACATCGTAACGAGCTCCCTTGAACTCACGAGCAAATACACGTTGTGTTTTATTGAGGGTATCGATTGCATCTGTCAGCTGAATTTCATTTCCTGCACCTGGAGCTTGGTTTTCGAGGATTTGGAAAATTTCAGGCGTGAGGAGGTAGCGTCCAATAATAGCAAGGTCGCTAGGAGCGTCCTCTGGAGCAGGTTTTTCAACAAAGGTTTCAACGCTGTAAAGGCCGTCTTTTCCTTCGCCTTGCGGAGCAATAACTCCATAAGCAGAGACTTCGTCATGAGGGACTGGCATAACAGCGATAGTGGACGCGTGGGTACGCTCGTAGTCATCCATGAGTTGTTTGGTAAGTGGAATAGCCTTTTCGTTTGTGATATCCATCAAGTCATCACCAAGCATAACGATAAAGGGTTCATTTCCGACGAAAGCTTTGGCCTGCAAAACAGCATCTCCGAGACCGCGTGGATGAGTTTGGCGGATAAAATGCAGACGCATGCCAGTTGTTTCATCAACTAGCTTCAAAAGATCTGTTTTCCCTTTTTCTTTGAGGTTGTATTCCAATTCGAAGTTTGAGTCGAAGTGGTCCTCGATAGAACGTTTTGACTTACCTGTAACAACCAAGATATCTTCGATTCCAGACTTGAGAGCTTCTTCAACGATAAACTGGATAGTAGGTTTGTCTACGATTGGCAACATTTCCTTGGCCAAGGCCTTGGTTGCAGGGAGGAAACGAGTTCCCAATCCAGCTGCAGGGATGACTGCTTTTCTGACTTTTTGTTTCATAATGTTCCTTTCCATAAGGGTCTAAGACCATTCGTTTTCTGCTTTAAATTCATTGTTCATGATGTCATTGATTGCTTCTTTGATATTGACACCTTCATAGATAACTCGATAAATGGCTTGTGTGATTGGCATGTAGACACCCAATTCCTGAGCCAGTTCGTAAGCTGCTCGAGTCGTTGAAATTCCTTCAATGACCATGCCCATGTTGGCTTCGATGTCTGCGAGGGATTCTCCACGACCGAGAGCGTCACCTGCCCTCCAGTTACGAGAGTGGACAGATGTCCCCGTTACGATCAAATCACCAACTCCAGAAAGACCGCTATAAGTCAGAGGATTAGCTCCAAGAGCGACACCTAGACGGGTGATTTCTGCCAAGCCACGGGCGATGATGGCTGCCTTGGCATTGTCGCCAAATCCTAGGCCATGTAGTGCCCCAGCGCCAACTGCGATGATGTTTTTGAGAGCCCCAGCGGTTTCAACTCCGATAACATCCGTATTGGTATAGAGGCGGAAGTAGTGATTGCTAAAGAGATTTTGTACGTACTGGGCAGTTTCAAGATCTTTAGAGGCTGCAGTGATCAAGGTAATATCCCGTACAATAGTTTCCTCAGCGTGGCTCGGCCCTGAAACAACGACGATATCACTGCGAAGGTCAGCTGGGATTTCCTCTTCAAGAATAGTTGATAGGCGTTTGTGACTATCTGGTTCCAAGCCTTTGGAGGCATGCATGATGACAACCTTGTGATCGAGCACCTTTGCTACTTGTTGGGCAACCAGTCTTGTTACTTTTGTTGGGACTACAAATAAAACAGCATCCACATCCTTTAGTGTTTCTTCTAAATCATGATAGGCTTTAATTTTTTCGTCGAGTAGAATATCTTTAAAGTAGCGTTTGTTTGTGTGTTGGTTATTGATTTCATCAATTTGGTCAGAAATATTTCCCCAAATCCGAACCTCGTGTCCATTGTCGTTTAGAACCTGCGAAAGGGCAGTTCCCCAAGAGCCAGGACCCAAGACAGCGATGGTTTGTTTCTTCATCTTCTCCTCCTTTTAAGAGTTCTCCTTTCATTTTATCATAAAAAGCCTTTTCATGCACCTACTGTAGATGAAAGCGCACTAATTTGTAATCAAGGAGACTTCTTTGACAAGATTCCCTCTTTTTTTGCTAGAATAGCATCAACATGAACAGAATGAGAAGGAGCTGACGGATTGTCGCTCCCTTTTGTCTATCTTTATTAGGAGGAAAGTATGCTGATTCAGAAAAATAAAAACCTACAAATGGCAGGCCTTGGCATCCTCTGATGACAGGCTTGATGGTTGCTGAGTTCACTCTGCAACCGCGTTATCTGCAGGAGGTGTTAGACGCTCTACTTGCTGGGACAAATATGAGGCTATTTATAGTATCGGGGCTTGGTTGATTGGTGTGGCCCTGGTCGGTCTGGTTGCTGGTGGGCTCAATGTTGTCCTTGCAGCCTATATTGCCCAAGGAGTTTCATCCGACCTTCGGGAGGATGCCTTTTCCGTAAAATCCAAACCTTTTTCTTATGCCAATATTGAACAATTTAATGCGGGAAATCTAGTCGTTCGCATGACAAATGATATCAACCAGATTCAGAACGTCGTCATGATGACCTTTCCAAATTCTTTTCAGACTTCCCTCTTGTTCATCGGTTCCTTTATCTTGGCGGTTCAAACCTTACCTTCTCTGTGGTGGGTGATTGTTCTCATGGTAGTCTTGATTTTTTTGGCTTTGACTGCTGTCATGATGGGGATGATGGGGCCTCGTTTTGCCAAGTTTCAAACCCTTCTTGAGCGCATCAATGCCATTGCCAAGGAAAAATCTGCGTGGTGTTCGTGTGGTCAAAGTCCTTTTGTCCAAGAAAAAAAGAGCAGTTTGACTAAGTTTACGGAGGTTTCAGACGAGCTTCTCGGGTCAAAAATCTTTACATCGGTTATGCCTTTTTCAGTAGTGGAACCCTTTTATGATGTTGGTCGGTTATGGGAGCGGTATTTCTCTCTATTTGGCTGGTTGCAGGAATGGTTCAGTCGGATCCGTCAGTTGTTGGCTCCATTGCTTCCTTTTGTCAATTACCTAAGCCAGATTATCTTTACCATTGTCATGGTTGGATTTTTTTGGGGAAATTCTGTCAGTCGTGCCATGATTTCTATGCGTCGTATTCGAGAAATTCTAGACGCAGAGCCAGCCATGACCTTCAAGGATGTCCCAGATGAAGAGTTGGTCGGAAGTCTTAGCTTTGAAAAATGTGACCTTTACCTATCCAATGGACAAGGAACCGATGCTGAAAGATGTGAGCTTTTGACTATTGAACCTGGTCAGATGGTTGGTGTGGTTGGAGCGACTGGAGCAGGGAAAATCAACCTTGGCTCAATTGATTCCACGTCTCTTTGATCCCACAGGAAGGGGACTATCAAAGATCGGTGGCAAGGATATTCGAGACGTGAGTGAAGGGAACCCTGCGTAAAACAGTTTCTATCGTTCTTCAACGTGCTATTCTCTTTAGTGGGAACGATTGCAGATAACTCTGAGACAGGGAAAAGGGCAGATGCCACGTATTTGAAATGGAGCGTGCAGCCAATATTGCCCAAGCCAGTGAATTTCATTCGATCGTATGGAAAAAAACCTTTGAAAGTCCAGTTGAAGAACGAGGGAACCAACTTTTCTGGTGGGCAAAAAGCAAACGGATGTCGATTGCCCGTGGGATTGTCAGCAATCCACGTATTCTGATTTTTGACGATTCGACCTCAGCCTTGGATGCTAAGTCAGAGCGCCTGGTTCAGGAAGCCTTTGAATAAAGGACTTGAAGGGAACGACAACCATTATCATCGCTCAAAAAGATTAGCTCGGTTGTCCATGCAGACAAGATCTTGGTTCTGGATCAAGGGACGATTGATTGGTCAAGGCACGCATGCAGACTTGGTTGCCAACAATGCCGTTTACCGTGAAATCTATGAAACACAGAAAGGAAAGGAGGAGTAAAATGAAGACAGTTCAATTTTTTTGGAATTATTTTTAAAGTCTATAAGCTCTCATTTGTAGTTGTTATCCTGATGATTGTTCTGGCGACTCTTGCCCAAGCCCTCTTTCCGGTCTTTTTCTGGACAAGCAGTGACGCAGCTAGCTAATTTAGTTCAAGCTTATCAAAGATGGCAATCCAGAACTTGTTTGGCAGAGTCTATCAGGAATCATGGTCAATCTTGGCCTGCTGGTTTTGGTTCTATTTATCTCTAGTGTGATATACATGTGTCTCATGACGCGCGTGATTGCAGAGTCGACCAAACGAGATGCGCAAAGGGCCTCTTTCGGTAAGCTTTGCTCGCTTTGACGGTTTCTTTCTTTGACCGCCGACAAGATGGCGATATCCTGTCTCGTTTTACCAGTGATTTGGATAATATCCTCCAAGCCTTTAATGAAAGCTCTGGTTCAGGTCATGAGCAATATTGTTTTTATACATTGGTCTGATTTCTTTGTCATGTTTTTCGAGAAATGTGACGCTGGCCCTCATCACCATTGCCAGCACACCAGTGGCCTTTCTCATGCTGATTTTTCATCGTGAAAATGGCACGCAAATACACCAACCTCCAGCAAAAAGAGGTAGGGAAACTCAACGCCTATATGGATGAGAGTATCTCAGGCCAAAAAGCTGTCATTGTGCAAGGGAATTCAAGAGGATATGATGGCAGGGCTTTCTTGAACAAAATGAGCGCGTGCGCAAGGCAACCTTTAAAGGAAGAATGTTCTCAGGAATTCTTTTTCCCTGTCATGAATGGGATGAGTCTGGTCAATACAGCCATCGTCATCTTTTGCTGGTTCAGCTGTACTTTTGAATGATAAGTCTATTGAAACAAGTACAGCCCTAGGTTTGATTGTTATGTTTGCCCAATTTTCACAGCAGTACTACCAGCCTATTATCCAAGTTGCAGCTAGTTGGGGAAGCCTTCAGTTGGCCTTTACTGGAGCTGAGAGGATTCAGGAAATGTTTGATGCAGAGGAAGAAATCCGACCTGAAAAGGCTCCGGCCTTCACTCAGTTGCAAGAAGGTGTTGAAATCAGTCACATTGATTTTTCATACTTGCCTGATAAACCTATTTTGAAAGATGTCAGCATTTCTGCCCCTAAAGGCCAGATGACTGCAGTTGTTGGGCCAACGGGTTCAGGAAAAACCACTATTATGAACCTCATCAATCGCTTTTATGATGTTGATGCTGGTGGGATTTATTTTGATGGGAAAGATATTCGTGACTATGATTTAGATAGTCTGCAGAAGCAAGGTGGGGATTGTCTTGCAGGATTCGGTCTTGTTTAGTGGAACGATTCGAGACAATATCCGTTTCGGTGTGCCAGATGCCAGTCAAGAAATGGTTGAGGCAGCAGCCAAGGCAACCCATATTCACGACTATATCGAAAGCTTTGCCTGATAAAGTACGATACCCTTATCGATGATGACCAGAGCATCTTCTCGACAGGGCAGAAACAATTGATTTCTATCGCTCGAACCCTGATGACAGATCCAGAAGTTCTCATTCTAGATGAAGCGACTTCAAACGTAGATACGGTGACAGAAAGCAAGATTCAGCATGCCATGGAGGCAGTTGTAGCAGGCAGAACCAGTTTTGTCATTGCCCACCGTTTGAAGACCATCCTCAATGCAGACCAGATTATTGTCCTCAAAGATGGAGAAGTCATTGAACGTGGTAACCATCATGAACTCTTGAAACTAGGTGGATTTCTACTCAGAACTCTATCACAATCAATTTGTCTTTCGAATAAGAAAAAAAGTTGTCCTATGTGGGCAGCTTTTTTTCTTGTCCATAAAAAAATTTTTATCAGCCTTAAAAAAACATATTGACGAAAGTCTTTTTGAGGATAGATAGACATCATACTAGAAAAATCAGAGAAAACTAGGAGCTGTGAGTGACTGAGTAGATAAGACTGATCGTTTGAAGAGATAAATTCGAAAGGAGAGACATCATGGCTAGAACGGTTGTAGGAGTTGCTGCAAATCTATGTCCTATAGATGCAGAAGGGAAAAATATCCACTCGTCTGTATCCTGTAAATTTGCAGAGAGCATTCGTCAAGTCGGAGGTCTCCCTTTAGTGATTCCTGTTGGAGATGAGTCCATTGTGCGCGATTATGTAGAAATGATTGACAAACTCATCTTGACAGGTGGGCAAAATGTCCATCCTCAGTTTTATGGAGAGAAAAAGACCATCGAGAGCGATGATTACAATCTAGTACGTGATGAGTTTGAATTGGCCCTCTTGAAAGAAGCGCTTCGTCAGAATAAACCAATTATGGCAATCTGTCGCGGTGTTCAACTTGTCAATGTTGCCTTTGGTGGAACCCTCAATCAAGAAATCGAAGGTCACTGGCAAGGACTACCTTTCGGAACATCTCACTCTATTGAGACAGTAGAAGGAAGCGTGGTGGCTAAGCTATTTGGAAAAGAAAGTCAGGTCAACTCCGTCCATCGTCAAAGCATTAAAGATTTGGCACCTAATTTCCGTGTAACTGCTATTGATCCAAGAGACCAGACCATCGAAGCGATTGAGTCTATCGACGAGCACCGCATCATCGGTTTGCAGTGGCATCCAGAGTTTCTGGTTAATGAAGAAGATGGCAATTTAGAACTATTTGAGTATTTATTGAATGAACTGTAACGACTGGAACATCTAGTCGTTCTTTCTTTTATTTTTTCAAAATTTTTGGAATGTGGGATTTTTACGCAAACGTTTGAATTCTGATAAAAATTGGAGAAATTCGACAAAAAAACTTGAAAAAAACGAAGGTAAGCGTTATGATAGAAAAGAAGAAATATTGGAGGAATAACATGTCACATATTAAATTTGATTATTCAAAAGTTTTAGACAAATTTGTTGCACCACATGAAGTGGAATACATGCAATCACAAGTAACAGCAGCAGATGAATTGATCCGTAAAGGAACTGGTGCTGGTAGCGACTTCTTGGGATGGTTGGACCTTCCTGAAAACTACGACCGCGAAGAATTTGACCGCATCTTGAAAGCTGCTGAGCAAATCAAATCAGACAGCGATGTTTTGGTTGTAATCGGTATCGGTGGATCTTACCTTGGTGCCAAAGCAGCAATCGACTTCTTGAACCACCACTTTGCTAACTTGCAAACAAAAGAAGAACGCAAAGCTCCACAAATCCTTTACGCAGGAAACTCAATCTCATCTACTTACCTTGCTGACTTGGTAGAGTACGTAGCTGACAAAGACTTCTCAGTAAACGTGATTTCTAAATCAGGTACAACAACTGAACCAGCTATCGCTTTCCGTGTCTTCAAAGAACTTTTGGTTAAGAAATACGGTCAAGAAGAAGCCAACAAACGTATCTATGCAACAACTGACCGCCAAAAAGGTGCTGTTAAGGTTGAAGCAGACGCTAACGGTTGGGAAACATTTGTTGTTCCAGATGATATCGGTGGACGCTTCTCAGTATTGACAGCCGTTGGTTTGCTTCCAATCGCAGCATCAGGAGCTGACATCAAAGCCCTTATGGAAGGTGCCAATGCAGCTCGCAAAGACTACACTTCAGATAAAATCTCTGAAAACGAAGCTTACCAATACGCAGCAGTTCGTAACATCCTTTACCGTAAAGGCTATGCAACTGAGATCTTGGTAAACTACGAGCCATCACTTCAATACTTCTCAGAATGGTGGAAACAATTGGCTGGTGAATCAGAAGGGAAAGACCAAAAAGGTATCTACCCAACTTCAGCCACTTCTCAACTGACTTGCACTCACTTGGTCAATTTATCCAAGAAGGAACTCGTATCATGTTTGAAACAGTTGTTCGTGTTGACAAACCTCGTAAAAACGTGATTATTCCTACTTTGGAAGAAGACCTTGACGGACTTGGTTACCTTCAAGGAAAAGACGTTGACTTTGTAAACAAAAAAGCGACTGACGGTGTTCTTCTTGCCCACACAGATGGTGATGTACCAAACATGTACGTGACTCTTCCAGAGCAAGATGCTTTCACTCTTGGTTACACTATCTACTTCTTCGAATTGGCTATCGCCCTTTCAGGTTACTTGAATGCCATCAACCCATTTGACCAACCAGGTGTTGAAGCTTACAAACGTAACATGTTTGCCCTTCTTGGAAAACCAGGATTTGAAGAATTGAGCAAAGAACTTAACGCACGTCTATAATAGAAGAAAAGAGTGGTTTGTCCACTCTTTTTACTCTCTTTATCCATAGAAATTGGACTCAGCCAAGACTTGTGATATAATATAGAGAGCAAAAAGGCAGACGCCTAGAGACTTTATAGGAGAAACTATGTCAAAAGATATCCGCGTACGTTACGCACCAAGTCCAACAGGACTACTACACATCGGGAATGCCCGTACAGCATTGTTTCAACTACCTTTACGCACGCCATCATGGTGGAACTTTTATCATTCGTATCGAAGATACTGACCGTAAACGTCATGTCGAGGATGGGGAACGTTCACAGCTTGAAAACCTTCGCTGGTTAGGGTATGGATTGGGATGAAAGCCCAGAAACACATGAAAACTTACCGCCAGTCTGAGCGTTTGGACTTGTATCAAAAATACATCGACCAACTGTTAGCTGAAGGAAAAGCCTACAAATCTTACGTTACAGAAGAAGAGTTGGCAGCTGAACGCGAACGCCAAGAAGCAGCTGGCGAAACACCACGCTACATCAATGAATACCTTGGTATGAGTGAAGAAGAAAAAGCAGCTTACATCGCAGAACGTGAAGCAGCTGGTATCATCCCAACTGTTCGTTTGGCTGTCAATGAGTCAGGTATCTACAAAGTGGCATGATATGGTCAAAGGTGATATCGAATTTGAAGGTGGCAATATCGGTGGTGACTGGGTTATCCAAAAGAAAGACGGTTACCCAACTTACAACTTTGCCGTTGTCATCGATGACCACGATATGCAAATCTCTCACGTTATCCGTGGAGATGACCACATTGCTAATACACCAAAACAGCTTATGGTTTATGAAGCGCTTGGTTGGGAAGCTCCAGAGTTCGGTCACATGACCTTGATCATCAACTCTGAAACTGGGTAAAAAATTGTCTAAACGCGACACCAACACCCTTCAGTTTATCGAAGACTACCGTAAAAAAGGTTATTTACCAGAAGCAGTCTTTAACTTTATCGCTCTTCTTGGTTGGAACCCAGGTGGCGAAGATGAAATCTTCTCTCGTGAAGAACTCATTAAACTTTTCGATGAAAATCCGCCTCAGCAAGTCTCCAGCAGCCTTTGATCAGAAGAAAACTAGACTGGATGAGCAATGACTATATCAAGAATGCAGACCTAGAAACTATCTTTGAAATGGCAAAACCATTCTTAGAGGAAGCAGGTCCGTTTGACTGACAAGGCTGAAAAATTGGTAGAACTCTATAAACCACAAATGAAATCAGTAGATGAGATTATCCCATTGACAGATCTTTTCTTCTCAGATTTCCCAGAATTGACAGAAGCAGAGCGCGAAGTCATGGCGGGGAGAAACAGTCCCAACAGTTCTTGAAGCCTTCAAAGCAAAACTTGAAGCGATGACAGATGATGAATTTGTAACAGAAAATATCTTCCCACAAATCAAAGCAGTTCAAAAAGAAACAGGTATTAAAGGGAAAAATCTTTTCATGCCTATTCGTATTGCTGTTTCAGGTGAAATGCATGGACCAGAATTACCAGATACGATTTTCTTGTTAGGTCGTGAAAAATCAATCCAGCATATCGAAAATATGTTAAAAGAAATCTCTAAATAAGAAGGGTACAATAATGGACATCTGGGAAAAGATGTACGAAGAAGCACAGAAACTATACAATCCACATGAAGTATCTGACTTTTGTTTATGCTAACCATGTTGTAGCCGCAGTAGAAGCAGAAGATGGACAAATATTTACAGGATTTCTGTATGGAGGGAACCTGTGGTGTTTTCCATCTCTGCGCAGAGCGGGCAGCACTCTTCAATATGTACCAATTCTCAGGACAAACTAAGGTTAAAAAAGTCTTAGCCTTTCGAGACAAACCACCTTATGGTGGAAGTTCAGGCATGCCTTGTGGCGCTTGCAGAGAATTCCTCTTAGAGTTGAACGCTGAAAATAAAGATGCAGAATTCATGATGGACTACAATACAAGAAAGACAGTTAAAGTTGCAGAACTAATCCCTATATTGGTGGGGAGAAGAACGTGCTTCTAAGTTTAATAATAAATAGAAGAGTCAGTATAATTCTGGCTCTTTTCTTTATCTTTTCAGAAAATTTTTGAAAAAGATGGAAAAAAAGTGCTTGACAAAGTTTAGAAAAAGTAGGGTATAATAGTAAGAGTTGAAAATAACAACTCAGGTCCGTTGGTCAAGGGGTTAAGACACCGCCTTTTCACGGCGGTAACACGGGTTCGAATCCCGTACGGACTATGGTATGTTGCGGATGAAATACTGATTGAAAAAAAGTTTTAAAAAAGTTTCAAAAAAGTGTTGACAAGAAAAAGCAGCTGTGATATACTAATATAGTTGTCACTTGAGAGAAGTGAGTGACAAAGACCTTTGAAAACTGAACAAGACGAACCAATGTGCAGGGCACTACAACTAAGGTTGTAGTACTGAACAATGAAAAAACAATAAATCTGTCAGTGACAGAAATGAGTGAGAACTCAAACTTTTAATGAGAGTTTGATCCTGGCTCAGGACGAACGCTGGCGGCGTGCCTAATACATGCAAGTAGAACGCTGAAGGAGGAGCTTGCTTCTCTGGATGAGTTGCGAACGGGTGAGTAACGCGTAGGTAACCTGCCTGGTAGCGGGGGATAACTATTGGAAACGATAGCTAATACCGCATAAGAGTAGATGTTGCATGACATTTGCTTAAAAGGTGCAATTGCATCACTACCAGATGGACCTGCGTTGTATTAGCTAGTTGGTGGGGTAACGGCTCACCAAGGCGACGATACATAGCCGACCTGAGAGGGTGATCGGCCACACTGGGACTGAGACACGGCCCAGACTCCTACGGGAGGCAGCAGTAGGGAATCTTCGGCAATGGACGGAAGTCTGACCGAGCAACGCCGCGTGAGTGAAGAAGGTTTTCGGATCGTAAAGCTCTGTTGTAAGAGAAGAACGAGTGTGAGAGTGGAAAGTTCACACTGTGACGGTATCTTACCAGAAAGGGACGGCTAACTACGTGCCAGCAGCCGCGGTAATACGTAGGTCCCGAGCGTTGTCCGGATTTATTGGGCGTAAAGCGAGCGCAGGCGGTTAGATAAGTCTGAAGTTAAAGGCTGTGGCTTAACCATAGTACGCTTTGGAAACTGTTTAACTTGAGTGCAAGAGGGGAGAGTGGAATTCCATGTGTAGCGGTGAAATGCGTAGATATATGGAGGAACACCGGTGGCGAAAGCGGCTCTCTGGCTTGTAACTGACGCTGAGGCTCGAAAGCGTGGGGAGCAAACAGGATTAGATACCCTGGTAGTCCACGCCGTAAACGATGAGTGCTAGGGTGTTAGACCCTTTCCGGGGTTTAGTGCCGCAGCTAACGCATTAAGCACTCCGCCTGGGGAGTACGACCGCAAGGTTGAAACTCAAAAGGAATTGACGGGGGCCCGCACAAGCGGTGGAGCATGTGGTTTAATTCGAAGCAACGCGAAGAACCTTACCAGGTCTTGACATCCCTCTGACCGCTCTAGAGATAGAGCTTTTCCTTCGGGACAGAGGTGACAGGTGGTGCATGGTTGTCGTCAGCTCGTGTCGTGAGATGTTGGGTTAAGTCCCGCAACGAGCGCAACCCCTATTGTTAGTTGCCATCATTCAGTTGGGCACTCTAGCGAGACTGCCGGTAATAAACCGGAGGAAGGTGGGGATGACGTCAAATCATCATGCCCCTTATGACCTGGGCTACACACGTGCTACAATGGCTGGTACAACGAGTCGCAAGCCGGTGACGGCAAGCTAATCTCTTAAAGCCAGTCTCAGTTCGGATTGTAGGCTGCAACTCGCCTACATGAAGTCGGAATCGCTAGTAATCGCGGATCAGCACGCCGCGGTGAATACGTTCCCGGGCCTTGTACACACCGCCCGTCACACCACGAGGTTTGTAACACCCGAAGTCGGTGAGGGTAACCGTAAGGAGCCAGCCGCCTAAGGTGGGATAGATGATTGGGGTGAAGTCGTAACAAGGTAGCCGTATCGGAAGGTGCGGCTGGATCACCTCCTTTCTAAGGATAAGGAACTGCGCATTGGTCTTGTTTAGTCTTGAGAGGTCTTGTGGGGCCTTAGCTCAGCTGGGAGAGCGCCTGCTTTGCACGCAGGAGGTCAGCGGTTCGATCCCTGCTAGGCTCCATTGGTGAGAGATCACCAAGTAATGCACATTGAAAATTGAATATCTATATCAAAT